>PDWI01000870.1_pt1 | contig 49004 bp, 49 predicted proteins | sample 1430891 | NCBI WGS metagenome assembly PDWI01 (sample SAMN01162508, study PRJNA174530) | Oral metagenome, whole genome shotgun sequencing project. | biome: Marine environment; feature: Marine mammal; material: Swab sample of the gingival sulcus; isolation source: swab sample of gingival sulcus...
TAAGGCATCAGATAAAATTCCAATACGGTAGGTGCGTTTTTGGGCAAAACTTGTAACGGCTATGCACAATATCATGAATATAAATAGTTTTTTCATAATTTAAAATTTTTATTTTTTTCTTAAAACTGGTTTTGCTTCTTGTAAATAATCGTGTTACTATTTGATAATTATCTTACTAATGGAACTGTTATACACAGTTACGCTCAGAAGTTTATTTTACAAGTACATTTATAATAATAATAATAATAAACAATCAGAACGTTACCAAATGTTAGTGTAACAAGTTTTGCATTCAAACATTGATTATTTATGAGTATAAAATCAATATTATTGCAGATTCTACCAAAAGTTTTTGAGACAAAGCATACATAATAAAAGTCGCTTTTTATAGATAGAGATTTAATATAACTGGTTGCTGGAAATAGCAAGTTATGCAAAGCAGTTGGTCTAAAAGTTGTTTAAATGAGATTGAGAAATCATCTGCAACTTACAAAAGTAATTACAATGTACAACATAAAAATTACATTTGATAATATATATATGATAATATCTTTTTTATAAAAAAATCGGTTGATAAAATGGTAATTTTCTAAAAGTTGCGAAAACCCCAAAGTTTTTCGGATATATTAGTAATGTCATTATCTCTCACAATTGAAACACTATATTTTAATAATTGATAATTAATTCTTTGTTAAACTAAATTCAGAATATAAGGTGCAGTTTACAAAAACCTAATTAGTTGAAGAAAATATAACATAAGGAAACGAAAGCTTGCTATTTAAATAATAGAGCAAAAATTTGTATGCTTAAAGGCAAAGATAGTGCTCACATACAGGCTGTTTTGGATACTTGTGGATTTAAATTATAAAGGGCATCATTTAGTTACATACTAATTTTTGATACGTGAATTTGACTGCCCTGTTTTCAAAAGGGTAAATTTTAATACCTTCCTAGAATTGAGAAAGAGAACAAACCACAAAAAACAAACACAGACTGGAAAGTCTGTGCTACTAAAAGCAAAAGCACATAATTTTTATAATTGTAATTATTAATAAAATATTCTGTTTGCACAATTTTAAATCCGACTTCCAAAAATTTGGAAATCGGATTTTTTATTAATAAAATTTATTCAGCCATTAACGCAGAAATTGCGGAAGTATTTACAATATCATCTATACTGCAACCACGACTTAAATCGAATAATGGTTTTTTCAATCCTTGTACAACTGGACCAACAGCTTCGGCACCGCCTAACCTTTGTGCAATTTTATAACCTATATTTCCGGCTTGTAGATCAGGAAAAACTAAAACATTTGCTCTACCAGCAACATTACTTCCCGGAGCTTTTTTCTGACCAATTTTATCAATAATTGCTGCATCAAATTGAATTTCACCATCAATATTTAAATCAGGTCTTTTTTCTTTTGCAATTGATGTAGCTTCTAAAACTTTATCAACTAATTCGTGCTTTGCACTTCCCTTTGTTGAAAAAGAAAGCATTGCTACATAAGCTTCTTCTCCAGTTAATTTTTTATGATTTTCTGCTGTTGTAATTGCAATATCAGCTAATTGAGTTGCATCTGGATTTGGAACAACCGCACAATCAGCAAAACTAAAAACTCTTTCAGGAAATATCATTAAGAAGAAACTAGATACAACAGAAGTACCTTCCGGCATTCCAACAACTTGAAGTGCTGATCTAAGTACATCTCCGGTAGAAGCGGTAGAACCGGCAACAAAACCATCTGCCATAGATTCTTTAACCAACATTGCCCCAAAAAATAAATCTCTCTTCATAATTTCTCTTGCATCTTCAATAGTAACACCTTTGTGCTTTCTTAAATTGAAGAAAATATTTGAAAAATCACTTAGCATTTCAGATTTTTCAGGATCAATAAGTCTTACACCGGTAATATCAGCTCCAAGATTATTTGCTTGTTCTCTGATTTTTTCTTCATTACCCAAAGTTATTACCTTTGCAATTCCTTCTTTATTTAGAATTTCAGCAGCTTTTATAACTCTATCATCATGAGATTCTGGTAAAACAATTGTTTTTTTAACTTGTTTTGCTTTTTCTTTAATGTTATCAATTAAATTTAGATTTGCCATAATTAACCAATTTTTAGTTTTGAATACTTTAAAAATATAAATTAACTAACAGTTAATTGTAATTATTTTTTAATTTTTCCAAATAAAAATTTTTCTTTATTGCTTAATAACTTGTTGCATAAAACTCTTAAATATCAAATCATATATTTTACTAGCTGTATATTCTTGGAAAAAGGTAATTGACAAATCTTTTTCCACAAGGTATATTATTTGAACAATTAAAATTAATTTCAATTTCACTAATTAAGTACTGATGATTATGGAGAAAAGAAAATCCTTTGTTGATCGATTATTAAATACAACAGAAAAGGTAGGTAATGCCCTACCGCATCCAGCAACACTTTTTCTAATATTTGCACTCTTTGTTATTGCAGCATCCTATGTAGCACACTTATTAAATTGGTCGGGTGTTCATCCGGGAACCGGTGAAGAAGTAAGAATTCTAAATCTAATATCTAAAGAAGGGTTTCACAGAATTATGCTAGAACTGGTAAGTAATTTTACCGGATTTGCACCATTAGGTATTGTTCTGGTAGCAATGTTGGGTATAGGTATTGCAGAAGGCAGTGGACTGATAGGTGCTCTTATAAGATTACTTGTTTTATCAGCCCCAAAGCGAGCTTTAACATTTGTTTTAGTTTTTTCCGGTATTCTTTCAAATACTGCCTCAGATATTGGTTATGTATTGCTTATTCCTTTAGCCGGAATAATTTTTAAAGCCATAGGAAGGCATCCTATTACTGGTATGGCAGCTGCTTTTGCCGGAGTTTCAGGGGGCTTTTCTGCCAACATTCTTATTGGAACAATAGATCCCTTATTAGCCGGACTTAGTACTGAAGCGGCTCAGATTGTTAATTCAAGCTACGAAGTAAACCCTACTGCTAATTATTATTTTATGGCTGTCTCAACTTTTGTTATTTCGTTTGCCGGAACATTTATTACCGAACGAATTGTAGCTCCGAGGTTAGGTGATTATGAAGATATTGGCGATGACAAACAGGAAACGTTTGGCGCACTTAATCGATTAGAAAAGAAAGGTCTTTTGTGGAGTGGTGTAGTAACTATTCTAATTTCAGTAATAGTGCTAATTGGTCTTATTCCCGAAGGTGGATTTTTGCGTTCATTAGGTGATGGCTCAATTCTAAATTCCCCTGTAATTCGTGGTGTTGTTACGTGGTTAGTTTTCTTTTCTGCCGGAGCTGGTATTACTTATGGCAAAATAACAGGCAAATTCAAAAATGATGCTGATGTAATGAACACTATGACAGCCAGCCTAAAAACACTTGCATCATACATGGTGCTTGTATTTTTTGCTGCACAGTTTGTGGCTTATTTCAAGTGGAGTAATCTCGGACTTATAATTGCCATTAAAGGAGCCGGACTTTTATCAGACTTGAACCTAGGTTTAATTCCTTTGGTTATTGTCTTTATCATTTTTTCAGCTATTATAAATATGTTTATGGGAAGTGCATCAGCAAAATGGGCACTTATTGCACCAATTTTTATTCCTATATTTATGTTTCTGGGCTATTCACCAGAACTTGCTCAAGTTGTATTCCGAATTGGAGATAGTGTTACAAATGTAATTTCTCCTATGATGAGTTTCTTTGCTCTCATTATTACCTATATTCAGAAATACGATAAAAATGCAGGTATTGGTACAATAATAGCTACAATGTTACCATATTCCATAGGATTTATGATAGTTTGGACTCTTCTTATTGTAATTTGGGTTTGGCTTGGTCTGCCTTTAGGTCCTGATGCAGGTTTATATTATTAAGTTAGTTAATTGTAATTATTTTTTCTTTTTTGTTATTTTGAGCAAAAATTTTTCTATAATAAACATTTTAGGCTATCAATCATGGAAATACAATTTATTGGTGCTGCAAGAACTGTAACGGGCTCAATGCATTTAGTTAGAACAGGAAGCACAACTTTTTTAGTTGACTGCGGATTATATCAAGGAAAGAGAAAAGAAGCTTTTGAAATAAACCGAACTTACGATCTTTTTGATCCGATGGAAATTGACTTTATAATTTTAACGCATGCTCATATTGATCACTCAGGAAATTTACCAACACTTGTAAAAAATGGTTTTAAGGGAAAGATCTATTCTACATTTGCTACTAGAGATTTAGTTTCAATTATGCTTAGAGATAGTGCCCACATTCAAGAAAAAGATGTTGAGTATGTTAATAAAAAAAGAAAGAAGAAAGGACAAAATTTATTTGAACCTCTTTATACTCAGAAAGATGCAAGTGATGCTCTAAAAATGTTTGTTGGATTAAATTATCATCACGAATTTGCACTAACTCCGGATATTAAACTTACTTTTGTAGATGCAGGGCATATTTTAGGTTCTGCCGTAAGTTATCTTTCTATTAACGAAAACGGAAAAGAATTTAAAATAGGATTTTCAGGAGATCTCGGTAGACCTAATTTACCAATATTAAGAGACCCTGAAAAAATTAGAGATGTTGATTATTTTATTTGTGAAAGTACTTATGGTGGAAGAACTCATGATAACCCACTTGATTCTGAACAACAATTAGCTAGAGTAGTAAACAGAGCACATCAACGAAATGCAAAAGTAATTGTACCGGCATTCAGCGTAGGAAGGACCCAAGAATTAGTGTACGCTTTACACAGAATTTTTATGAGAGGAGATGCCCCAAAAATTCCGGTTTATGTTGATAGTCCTCTTTCCGTAAATGCTACAGAAGTTTTTAGGTTACATCCTGAATGTTTTGATTCAGAAACAGAAGAGTTCTTATTATTGGATAAAGATCCATTCGGTTTTAAAATGTTAGAATATATTTCAGAAGTTTCGGAATCTAAAGAGTTGAATGAAAAACCTGGACCAATGATGATAATTTCCAGCTCCGGAATGTGTGAGGCTGGAAGAATTCAACATCATCTTAAAAATAATATTGAAAATCCGAACAATATTGTTCTTATGGTTGGCTATTCTGCCCAACACACACTTGGAAGAAGGCTAATAGATAAAGAGGAAATTGTAAAAATATTCGGACAAGAAATTGAACGAAATGCAGAAGTAATTGTACTAAACTCTTTTAGTGCTCATGCTGATGCTGATGAATTAATTGATTATGTAAATCAATTTGATAAAGAACAACTTAAAAATATTTTCTTGGTTCATGGTGAACTTGATCAGCAGGAAATATTTAAGAAAAGAATTCTTGAAAATGGATTTAAGAAAGTTACAATTCCTGAAAAAGGTGATGTGTTCATTTTAGATTAAATAAAAAAAATACCAATTAAAATTATAATTATCATCTTAAAACTAAAGAATGATAATTGTGCAATAATATTTAAGCTCAATTAATATTTATTTCATCTAAATTAGATTTATACAATATGCTTATAATAATACAAATTTTGAAAATGCATATATATTTAATAATTTTTTCTAATAAACCTCTTCGATAGTGAAACCAATAAAAGAAATATTATTTGTTTTTATTGGTTTGCTTTTAACCTCTACACTTTCTGCACAAGCAATTAAAGATAGTTTAAGTTTTACTCATTCAAAATATAGAAAAGATATTTTTTCAACTTCGTTTGAAAAACGATTAAATACCTATAATCTCAATAATAAATTAAACTATTCGCTTAATTTTAATAAAATGTTTATTGGCATTAACAGCAACTATTTTTCATCTGTAGTAACTGCATCAGATAATAATATAAAAGATGAACTTGCTTTATCAATTATTGGTGAATATAGATACTCTCCAATTTTTAGGTTTGGAGTTTTAACACAAAGCGGAATCTATTCCGATGATAGAAAAATTGCAATTAACGAAGCATCAAATATTTACTCTACACTTTTTGCAAAGTACATTCCTATTGACCAACTAATTATTACACCTTACGGTGGTTATTCAATAAATAGACAACTAAAAGAAAATGACCAAGGTGCAATTTATGGTGGAAATATTATCCTCGATAGATATTCTTTAAATGAATTTCAAATATCATCTACTTTAAAATTGCAGAATGAAGATATTTCTCCTAGAACAAATTCACACCAGTTAGCAACAATAAGAGTTAAGAATAATATTGATAATACCTTAACAAATCTTATTAGTGCAAAATATTCAAATACAAAAAAAGATTTCTATTTTGAAGCTGATTCTGTTACTTCAAATCTATACAGCATTTCCAAAAACATTCAGAGTAGAACCGAAAAAAAATATTTTATTGAAGAAAGAATTTATAGTTCACGTTTTGCTTCCGATTTATTTTTTGATTTGACCGGAAGAGTTTCTGCACGTAACATTGACCGAAAAACAAAGTTTAAAAACATACAAAACATTGGTATTTCTACCTATGATAGTAAAATTGAAGAATTTAGATTAGACTTTAGTGGAACAACAGAATATAGATCAGATGTTTTTTTTGGCAAAGTAAAAATTGATTATAGTGAACGCGATGAAAATCATTCAGCAAAAGATTTAAATGGAATCAACCCTATTTTATTTGATCAACGAATAGAACAAGAAAAGAAAAAAAATAATACATCGCAATATACAACTGTTTCTGCTTTCGGTAATTATTTTATTTCTGCAATAGATAATATTACTTTTTCACTCTTACACAGAAAACTTGTTTATAATACCGCAAGTGAAGAAAACTTTGATGATAGAGATGAACTTTTATCGATTGGAAGAATTTCATATTTACGAAATGTTAATCATCTATTTAATTTTTTTGTAAATCTTGAAGGAAGTTTTAACCATATCGTGTATCTTTTTGCCGAAAGAAGTTCGAATAATAATATTAGAAGAATAATTAAGCTAAGTTCCGGTGGTGAATATAGCGGATCAAATATTTATTCTACAAATATCTTTGAAGTAAGTGCAAATTATACATCATACGATTTTGAAGACATCAATCCCAATAGCAGAAGTTTTTCGTTTAGACAATTTAATGCAAAGGATTCTACTTCAATTAAATTAATTGGTAATTTATATGGAGATTTTAGCGGTTATGTAAAGCTTTCTGAACAAGGTAATTTTAATTGGAAAAACTTTTCAAATAATCCCGATAGATTTTTAGCTGAATATTATTTAGAACCTATGTTTAAAATCAGAAAAACAAATTTTAGAATAGGTGTTGGAGTAAGATTTTTTAGTTTACAAACCTTTAGTTATACTGCAGAAAATTTTAAGAGACTGACTGACGAATATACAAGCATTGGTCCTATTACAAATTTTCAAATGATTACTCAAAATGTTAACATTAATTTTTATGGTTGGTACGAGTTTATTAATAATCAAAAAAACGTTAAAAGAGGTTTGGCAAATTTATCACTTTCTGTAAATTGGAAGCTTTAGTTAAAAGTAACTTGAAATGTACAGAAAGTAACTTTATTTTATAAGTGTTATTGAAAATTATTTGTAAGCGTAGCTTTGAAAAAAAGTTTTGAAAGAAAATATAAGAGCATTCCCGATAGTCTTCCGGAAATAGAAGATTTCATTATTGATGTCATTAATGATTTTAATATCTCTGATGAAAAAAGGCATAACATTGAATTAATAGTTGCCGAAGCTGCTGCAAATTGTATTCTGCACGGTAATAAAAACGATGAATCAAAAAATGTAACAATTATAGTTGAAACTTTTCCAGAAAAAATAATTTTAAAATTCCTAGATGAAGGAAAAGGTTTTGATCCGGATAAAGTTCCTGATCCTACAATTGCAGAGAATATTTTAAAGGGAAGTGGACGTGGAATTCACATTATGAAATCTTTAGTCGATAATATGGAATATATTTTTCATAAAAGCGGTACAGAATTGATCTTATCGATTAATTTAGAATGATTATTTACACTTTAACTGCTGCATTTTAGTATATTTTCATTTCAAATTCTTTTATTGTCGAAATTAATAAATCTATTTAAATATACAATAAAAACCTATTAGGAGAGAGTATGGCGAAGAAAAAAATTGCTTTAATTGGCGGTGGCCAAATTGGTGGAGTTATTGCCCAATTAATCGGTCTTAGAGAATTAGCTGATGTTGTTTTATTTGACATTGTTGAAGATATGCCACAAGGTAAAACTCTAGATATAGCTGAAGCATCAAGAATTGACGGATTCGATGTAAAGTTAGAAGGAACAAATAGCTACAAAGATATCGCTGATTCTGATATAGTTATCATTACTGCCGGATTACCGCGTAAACCCGGAATGAGTCGCGACGATCTTTTAACAACAAATGCTAAAATTATGAAAAGTGTTGCAGAAGGCGTTAAAGAAAATGCCCCAAATGCAATTGTTATTATTATTTCAAATCCATTAGATGCAATGGTTACCCTATTCCAAAAAGTTTCCGGATTTCCGCACAACAGAGTTATTGGTCAAGCTGGAGTTTTAGATTCTTCAAGATTCTCTTCATTCATCGCTTGGGAATTAGGTGTTTCTGTAAAAGATATTAACGCTATGGTTCTTGGTGGTCATGGTGATACAATGGTTCCATTAGTAAGATATGCAAACGTAAATGGCGTTCCTGTAATGGAATTATTAGAAAGAAAATATGGCGATGCTGCTAAAGCTAAAGAAGTTATGGACGCAATGGTTCAAAGAACTAAAATGGCTGGTGGTGAAGTTGTTAAATTACTAAAAACCGGCTCAGCTTTCTATTCACCTGCATCTGCTGCTGTTGCAATGGCAGAATCGATTTTAGGTGACCAAAAAAGAGTTCTTCCTTCATGTGTTTACCTAAAAGGTGAATATAATGTTAATGGTTACTACGTTGGTGTTCCTGCAGTTTTAGGCGAAAATGGATGTGAAAAAATTCTTGAAGTTACTTTAAATAAAGAAGAACAAGCAGCTCTTGATGTTTCCGTAAATGCAGTTACAAATCTTGTTGCTGATATGGGAAGATTAGGCTTCTAAGAATAATTATAAAATTGAGTTAATCGTTATTTCGGTAATTTTAACCGTAATTTCATAAACTAAATTATTATAAAAAATCCGGGTATGTTGCAAAACATAATCCGGATTTTTTATAAAATACAACTTAGAATGTAAAAAAAAATAGTACGTTTCTGTATTTCTCAGTCCCTCTCTATTTTTTAACTAATTTTAGAAGTTCCATTTTTTACTATTCGTATAATAATGACTACACCCAAATTAAAAAATGATATAAATTGATAAAGAAATACTTTTATTTCTTTTTGTAGAAAAAAATTTTAATTACATTTCATTTATATAAAAATTAAAATCGAGGTATAAATGAAAGTAAATAGTTTTTTATTTCTATTATTATTTTATTCAATTTTATTTACAAGAACTACCATTTCTCAAGAAGTAGATGATAAATTTATTTGGCTTGAAGAAGTTGATAGTGAACAAGCATTAAACTGGGTAAAAGAACAAAATGATAAAACCGTTAAAGTATTAACATCGCACCCTGAATTTGAAAATGTTAATAAAAAAATCTTAGATATACTTAATTCCAAAGAAAAAATTGCTTATCCAAACTTAGTTGGTAAATATGTTTATAATTTTTGGCAAGATGAAAAACACGCAAGAGGAATTTGGAGAAGAACTTTTTTAGAAGAATATATAAAAGGAATTCCCAATTGGGAAATTGTTTTAGATTTAGACGAACTCTCTAAGAAAGAAAATGAAAAATGGGCTTATAAAGGTGCTACATTTTTATATCCTGAATATAATTTATGTATGCTTAGACTTTCGCGAGGCGGAGGTGATGCTGTAGAAATAAGAGAATTTGATTTAGTAAAAAAAGAATTTGTTGAAGATGGTTTCAAACTTCCTCAAGCAAAAGGAAGCGTTGCTTGGATTGATAAAAATACTTTAATTGTTTCTACAAACTTTGGTAATGGAACAACTAATTCAGGTTATCCTAAAGAAACAAAAATTTGGAAGAGAAACACAGAATTAAAAGATGCTAAACAGATTTATGAAACCGAAAAAAACGATATGGGAGTTTGGGCTTATGTAATTAACACTCCCAAAAGAAATTACACAATAATTTCTAACATGAAAACATTCTATACAAGCAGTATTTATACATTAGAGAATGATAAATTGATAAAGCTAGATATTCCCGAAGATGCAAACATAAGTGGAATCTTTAATGAACAATTATTAGTAAAATTAAAATCAGATTGGAATATTGAAGGAAAAATATTTAAGCAAGGCTCGTTAATTAGCACAAATTATAACGATTTTATAAATGGAAAGAAGAAATTTATTACTGTTTATTCCCCTGATGAAAGATCAAGTCTTTCAGGTGTTAGTTCTACCGAAAACTATCTTTTGATAAATGAATTAAAAAATGTTAAAAGTAACCTTTCTAAATACAAATTTGAAGATAATAAGTGGATAAGTGAAAGAATTAATACTCCGGAATATGGAACCATTTCAGTTGTTTCTACTGATGAAAAATCTGATAATTATTTTTTCCAATACACTAATTTTTTAACTCCTACTTCACTTTTCTATGTAAATAATGATGAAATTAAAAAAGTAACAAGCTTGCCGGAATTTTTTGATGGAAGCAAATATATAGTTGAGCAATATAAAGTTAAGTCTTCTGATGGAGTAGAAATCCCATATTTTATTGTACATAAAAAAAATCTAAAACTTGATGGAAATAATCCAACCTTACTTTATGCCTATGGTGGTTTTGAAATTCCAATGCGTCCTAGTTATTCAGCATCGAAAGGTATAGCATGGTTTGAAAAAGGTGGAGTTTATGTTGTAGCAAATATTCGTGGTGGCGGAGAGTTTGGTCCAACTTGGCACCAAGCAGCACTTAAAGAAAATAGACAAATAGCATTTGACGATTTCTATGCTGTATCTCAGGATTTAATAGATAGAAAAATTACATCTCCTAAACATTTGGGAATTATGGGTGGTAGTAACGGTGGTTTATTAGTTGGTGTAGCTTTTACTCAAAGACCAGATCTCTATAATGCTGTTGTCTGTGCCGTACCACTACTTGATATGAAGCGGTATAACAAATTACTTGCAGGTGCCAGTTGGATGGGAGAATATGGAAATCCGGATATACCTGAAGAATGGGAATATATAAGTAAGTATTCACCATATCAAAATCTTAAAAAGGATGTAAGTTATCCAAAAGTATTTTTTACAACAACAACTCGTGATGATAGAGTACATCCCGCTCATGCAAGAAAAATGGCTGCAAAAATGAATGATATGGGACATGAATATTTTTATTTTGAGAATATGGAAGGTGGACATGGTTCGGGAGTAACGAATGATCAAAGAGCTTTTATGATAAGTCTGGAATATATTTATCTATTAAAAATGTTAAAATAGAAAATCCTAAAAAAAAGCCCTTCAAAAATTGAGGGGCTTTTTAATATCAAAAATATATTAGAAAATATTAGTTAAGAGATTCTAAAACACTAACAAATTTTCTGTTATCTTTTTTCTTTTCAAATTTTACAAATCCATCAGAAACTGCAAATAGAGTATCATCATTTCCTCTTTTTACATTTACACCCGGATGAAATTTAGTGCCTCTTTGTCTAACAATAATATTACCAGCAAGAACCTTTTCGCCACCAAACTTTTTAACACCAAGATATTGCGGATTACTATCTCTACCGTTACGTGATGAACCTTGACCTTTTTTATGAGCCATTATTTACTCTCCTTCTGTTGCTTCTACTTTTTCAGCTTTTGGCTTTGCAGTAGATTTTGTAGCACTAATTTTTGTTACTTCAATTTTTGAAAGCTGTTGTCTATGACCATTTTTCACTTTATAAGATTTTCTTCTTTTCTTTTTGAAGACAATAACTTTGCCATCTTTTAAATGTTCTAAAACTTTAGCTTTTACTTTAATTCCTTTTACAGATGGTGTTCCAACTTTTGTGGTTTTGCCATCCGAATATAATAACACTTTATCAAACGTTACTGGTTTATCTAATTCGGCATCCAATTTTGGTACATAATAGGTTGCTTTCTCTTCAACTTTTACTTGTTGTCCAGCGATATCAACAACTGCGTACATTTTTTCTCCATTAAATCTTGTTTAGACTTAGAAAAATACGGAAATCATTAAAAATTGTCAAACTTTTTGTTGCTAATTAATTATTTCTCAAATTATTAAAAATTAAGAAATAAGCTCAAAATTTCATCATTTGCTCTTAAAATATAAATTTAGAATCAAAAATCGGTTTTAATATGGTACGTTTGGCATCTCAACACTTCAAACTTTCAAATTATCACCATAATTATTTGTTACTAACATACTTACTTTTAGCACTATCTACCAAATGTGCTATATTTTTTGTTTTAGAGTGTTATCGTTAACTATTGTCAATAATCTTTATCTGATTCAATAAATTATTCAGCTCTTTTCTATTAATGTCGGTTAATTCTTTAAATTTCAAATGCCTTCTATATTTTCCGTTACCTTCTAATTTTAATTCAGTATCTAATTTATATCCATAAGAAAACTCGAAAGAAATATGGTTTTTATAAAGAAATATTCCTCCAAATTCCTCATTTAAAGATAACATTATTCCACCGTATTTAAGTTTTTCTTCAACATTAGGAAATAATTCAAAAACAATTCTTCTTAATTCTTCTATAATCTTAAATTTTTCGTAATCGCTTAACTTAGCTTCTTCTAAAAATACTGATACATCTCTATTTTTTTGCTCCATCTTCTTTCCTATTTCATTGGTGTACAGATTTCAATTAAAAAACCATTATTATCAAGAACATATCCAACTTTTTGTCCCCAAGGTTTCTCTTTTAAACTTTCATATTCCGTGGCACCAGCTTTAAGTGCTTTATGAAAATCTTGTTCAATATTTTCAGTTGTAAAAGCAAGTTCTACTCCGAAAGGTTTTGATGTTTTATTAATTTTCTCAAAACTATCTTTAAAGTTTACTTCTCCCAAACTATTTGAAGCAAATGAAATAGTTGTTTCTCCAGTCTCTAACTCACCATAATCATTTTCTGGCGTTATAAATTTGCGAACAAAACCAAATGCTTTTTCATAAAACTCAACTGTTCGCAAAACATCTTCTACATATAGAATTGTATACTTAAATTTCATAAACCCTCTTTATTTAATTACTTCTTTTTAATACACAACAACTTTTAATTTATATTGCACTTTAGCTCTAAGAATTAGATTTTAATCAATTTACCAATCTGTTCTCTAAATTTTACAGCACCGCCATTTGCCGGATGTCTAACTTTAAGAATATTTTCAAAACCCATTTTAGTTAAAGTTCCATGCGCTTTATTTCCTAAAGCTATAATCTTTTTAAATTGAATTATCTTTAATAATTCTTTTAGAACAATAATTCCCTCATCAATTTCTTTTTCTGTTGGTGTTCTATTTGATAATATTCCTTTTGAAGTTTTATATGGATGCCAAGGAAATGAATTCCATAACACAAAATCACTCGAATCAATCTTTTGATCAAGTAATTTTTGCCAAACTATAGTTGCAGTTGGCTCGTTAAATCCTTTTTCCATAACTTCTATTTTACTAGTTCTTTCCAGCGGAAAATTACATACATGGGTTGGTAAAACACCAATATCACTTTTATACCCAAGAATAATTCTTTCTGAGGTCATTGGAATTCCACTAAAATGCCCTCCTTGATAACCAAGTGCTTCTGCTAAAATAAGATGTTGCGCATTTTGTCGCTCTTGCAAATATTTTTTTAAATTTTCTAATCTCTTTTTAGGTGAATTTTTATCAATGTCATTTTCAACATCTACATCATACCAAGGATTAAATACAGAATCTGTTTTTTTTCTTTTTAAACTATTCAAGAAATTTTCAAACATAAAAATCCTTATAATTTGCTATATATCAGTTAGACAATAAATAATTTTTTAATATATAAAACCGAATTTTAATATCTCTTATACTGCAATCCATAATAAAAAATTTTGATTGAAAAACAGCTTAAATTAGAAAAATTTATTAAGCAGATAAAAACAGTCCCTATCAAAAATTAAAATATTGTTTCAGTAATTTGCTTTCCGCTTGCTAAAGACTAGAAACCTTATAAGTTATTCAGTATTTTCTATATTAAAGAGATGTAAATCCCTTATGTAAAAATTAAGGATATAATATACCAACTAAAAATAGTTAGCACATTAAAGGATTGTTAAGAAGTTATAAAATTCTCTTTTGAGCTCTTTTACTATAAATATTTTAAGATAAATATTCATAGCAAGGGGAAGAAATTATCTGTTATTTTCAATTTGTTTAATTAAATTTTTAGCATTTTCAAAATCTTCAGCAGTGTCTATCTCCATACATTTATAATTTTCTACATCTACAGGAAATATTTTTGCACCGTCATCTATTGCATCTTGAAATGCAGATTCGTAAAAAATATTAACATCTTTATCTTCAATAATTTTTCTATCAAGAATTTTAAAGAGTTGTTCAACTAAATCTACACTAAATTTTTCAATTCCAATCGACTCACCAATTGCTTTTTTAGGATTAATAATTTTACTTATTTCAGAGATACTACCATCTTTATTCAAGAGTACTTTAATTTCTTCATCACCTAATTCTTGATCTGAACGAACTGCAAGACAATTCTCGTATTTCGAATCAAGAAGTTTTTCAATTATTCTACCATCAAAAATAATGTCACTATCAAGTAGTAACATATCATGTCCCAAAATTTCATTCTTGGTCATCCAAAGAGAATAAATATTATTTGTAGAATCAAAATTTTCATTATATAAAAAAGTAAAATTTATATCGGGAAATTTTTCCACTAGAAAAGTTTCAATCATCTCTCTTAAATAACCAGTTACTACTATAATATCTTTAACTTTATTTGCAGTTATATTTTCAATCATTCTCTGTAAAATTGGTTTATCACCAACATTTAATAAACACTTAGGTGTATTATCAGTAAGTGGCTTTAATCTGGATGCAATACCAGCAGCTAAAAGAACTGCTTTCATTTAATCTCCGCAAGTTTTGTATTTTTATCTATTTTTGCTTGAACAATAAATAGTACTAACGCATATATATTTACAACTGAAATCATTATATAAATAAATAAATCGAATCTATTAAATAATGCAGCTAAAATAATAAATGTAAGTTCAGTTGTTGGACCAATATAAGTCCAAAGATGCATTATAATTTTATTCTTCTTATAAAAATCTGTCGTTTTATATTTTTTAATCTTTGTCTGCTGTTCACTTTTAGAAAATTTCAATTGTAAATTTGAATATTTTAAATAAATCCATAAGATTGATTTTGAAAAAATATTTCCGCTCTCTTTTTTTAATCTTGCATATTCCTCTTTAAATTCATCCAAATTATCGCCAAGTAAACTATCTCGGTTTGTAGCATAATCAATAAATCTATTTCTATAATAATCCAAAGCAACAGCATGTATAATATTTGAAGCTCCGGCTAAAATTAATAATAACCAATAAAATAATGGAGATTCAGAATTTGAAGCAAAACCAAATCCGATACCCAAATAAACTGTTACAGTAACAAAATAGTCTGCAACACCATCAAGAATTCTACCAACAGAAGTACCATTTTTCTTTAATCTTGCTACCATTCCATCGCTGCAATCAAGCACATCATATAAAATAAGTAAAAGAGCAGCAATAATAAAAGCAGTACGAGTATTATACAATATTATTACTCCACCAATTATGCCAACTATCATAGCCATAACAGTAATTTGATTAGGAGTAAGATTAGTTTTATAAATTAACTTTACAAACAAAAACGCCAATGGTCTATAAAAAAATAGATCTAAAAATTCCTCAACTTCAATAAGTTTTAATGAATCCTTATATTCTTTCAACCACCCCATTTATTTATATCCGTTGAGAACAAATTTTTTAATTTCCGATATTAACAATTTATTTTGGTCTTGAGTTCCTAAAGAAATTCTCATATGCGAATTAAGCAATTCTTCACTCATAAATTTAACTGAAAGACCTTTGCTTAATAAATACTCATTTAGAATTTGCATTTTATCTTTTGGCATTTTTACTAATATAAAATTTGCATTAGATTTAAAAACTTTAAATTCTTCCAGTTGATTTAATTCATTAAAAAAGAGGTCTCTATCTTCAGCCATTTTTTCAGCTATATCTTTATAGTACTCAGGAGAATCCAAAGCAGCAATAGCAATTTGTTGAGAAATTCTATTGTACCCCAAATATCTATTAGTCAATTTGGTTAAAAGTTCCAAATTGGCTCCAACTAAAGCAAAACCAATTCTAATTCCGGCAAGTGCATAAAGCTTAGAAAAAGTTCTAAGAATAATTAAATTTTTATATTTATTAACAAGCTCAGTTGCAATTTTATTATCATTACTAAACCAGTATGCTTCGTCTAAAACAACTATTGAATCAGAAATTTTATCCAGAACTCTTATTAAATCTTTATATTCAATTGAATTACCGGTTGGATTATTTGGTGAACTTAAAAATGTAATTTGTGGTTTCTCTTCTTGGTAAATTCTTAATAATTCATCAATATCATAATGATAACTATTTTCACCCTCAACTAAAGGATATTCAACATTTATTCCATTTACTTCATTGGCAATTTTTTTATAATACCACCATGAATGAGTTGGAACTAATAATTTCTCACCTTCTTTTAAATATACTTGAACTGTTTGCTTTAATAAGTCTTCAGCGCCATAACCAAGCAGAATACGTTCTTCCGGCAAATTAAATATTTCACTTAATTTTCCGGATAAAATACTTTTGATTCCTTTTTTATAATCTTTAGAATAGCAATAAAATAAATCTGCTGAAACATTATGAGCAACTTCTAAGCATTTCGGTGCCGGCCCATAATTATTTTCATTTCGATCAAAATAAATATAATCCATTTTTTTGCCCATGCCTAATGAATTAATATAAGTTAATATTGCAAAATTAAATAAAAAAGAAAAAATAAATAATTATTTATTCTTAGAAGATTAACTGAGAAAAAGTATAGCGAAAGTTTGCCATAATAAATATACACTAATTCCACAGAGAACAATTCCTAATCCCCGAATTATCCACGTAAGAATTTCAATTTTTATTTTGTGTCTGTACTTAATTAGCAGTTTGGTTAAAATAAAGAGCCATAAAAAGCCGCCGGTGCTTAACGAGATTGCATAAAATAAGCTTAGTAAAAATGTTGAGGCTGAAGGTTCAACTTTTAGATTCTGATCAGGAATTTTAGATTCAACATAAGTTGAATCAAATTCAACTAAGTTATCTTGTGCTATTTCTTGAAATGTACTTACATTTTCTGTGATTAATAAATCTAGTCCGCCCGTATTTAAACCTATTGAAGATGAAAAAGTGAGAACTAAAAAAGAAGATGCCACTATTCCAAAAAAGAAAGATGGATTAGTTAAATTAACTATTATACCGGTTCTAAATCCCCCTTTTACTTTTTGTAACTGCTTACTTTTGGGTGCATTAATATTATCCAGGCTTATATCAGTTTTAAAAATTTTAATACCAATAATAAAAAGAAATAATGCTCCTACAATTACCAGATAAGGTATTAGAGGACTATATAAAGTTACTAAAGCTGATAATCCCAACACAGCAGTAAGTACATAAACTGCTTCAATAATTGAAGCACCTAATGCAGTTCGAACACAGAATTTTGAATGTCCCTTTAACGCATTAGATGTAATTATAATACTTATTGGACCAGCAATTGGCATTGCAAATAAAAAGCCGGCAGTAAATCCGACTAAAATTACTGTTATAATACTTTCAATCATAATCGTTATAAAAATGGAAATTAAGATAGCTAAAATAAATTAAATTATTAACCTACTTTAGTAAGGTAATATTCATAATATATAAAAATGAATTCTTAATTTTATATAATAAAATTAGTCCTTTTTTAATTTAAAAGTAAATTCTGAACCTACACCTAATTCACTTTTAACAGAAATTGATGAATTATGTGCTTCTAAAATATGCTTCACAATCGCTAGTCCCAATCCTGTTCCGGGTACTAAACTCGATCTATCTCTTTCAGTTCTGTAGAAACGTTCAAAAATTCTTTTTTGATCTTCTTTTTTAATTCCAATACCTGAATCTTTTATACATATTACTACATCTTTTTTTTTATTGTATAAACTTAGTTCTATAGTACCTTTGGGTGTATATTTTAGTGCATTAGAAATTAAATTATTCATTACTTGTTTTAATCTTTCTTTATCACCAAATACTTTAATATCTTTGTCAAATTCTAATAACTTAAGATTAACCCCTTCTATTTTTTCCGTTGAATTTATTTCATCTATTATATTCTTTAAAAAATCATAAATATTAAACGACTTGAAACTCAAACTCATTAATCCGGATTCAATCATAGAAATATCAATCAAATCATTAAGTAATGCATTTAGATTTCCGGAGTGATGCAGGGCTTTTTTTATAAATATACGATTTACTTTTGCATCATCGATTGCACCATCTAGTAAAGTCTCTAAATATCCTTGAATTGTAAAAATAGGAGTTCTAAGCTCGTGAGAAACATATCCTAAAAAATCACTTCTGGCTTGTGCTAATTTTTCCATTCTCACAATATCATTTTGGGTTCTTTGAAACATTCCCTTAATATTGCCTTCAAGATTTTTCAAATATTTACTTAAAACAATATCTTCTTCATTTGCAATTTTGTTTTTACGGATTGATTTAATTACAGATTTTATCTCGTTAATCTCTTTACGTCTCTTATAACCAATAGAATTTAATACAAGTAAATTGAGAGCTATTATAACAAGTAAAATGATAAGTAACTTTAGGAAAGAAATTTCAAAAAATAGAAATGCTAAAAAAACAAATAGAACACTTAATACAAGTATTTCATTAATAAAAATTCTGGAATACTTAAAATTTAAAATAAACTTACTAAAATTCTTTAAAACGATATCCAACCCCTTTAACTGTTTCAATTATATTAGCATGTATTCCTAATTTTTCTCTTATTTTCCTAACATGCACATCAACCGTTCGTTCAATAACATAAATATCTCTTCCCCAAACATCATTTAATATTTTATCCCTAGGGAAAACTTTACCTGGTTTTTTAGCAAGATAATGTAAAATGGTAAATTCTTTTTTAGGAAGAACAATTAGTTCCCCATCAATTTTCACTTCAAATTTTTCTTTATTTATTTCGAGAGGACCTACCGTTAGTGTTTCTTGCTTTTCTATTTCTTCTTTGTTTTTTGCAACTCTCTTAAGTTTAGATTTTATTCTTGCAACTAACATTTTTGGGGAAATGGGCTTCTTAATATAATCATCAGCTCCCAAGTTAAAAGCTTTAAGTTCATCAAACTCACTAGTCTTTGCAGTTAAAAATATGATTGGAATGTCATCATATTCTTCATTTGTTCTAATTCGTTTACATACTTCATAGCCATTCATTTTAGGCATCATTATATCAAGAACAATTAAGTCAGGTTTCTCATTTAATTTTTCTAAGGCAATTTCTCCATCATAAGCAGAAATTACTTCAAAACCCTCTAACTCTAAATTGTATTGAATAAACTCAACTATATCACGTTCATCATCAACTAATAAAATTTTTGCCATTTTTATAAACTTGTTTCCGATTTATTTTTTGCTGAACTATATAAACTCTCAACCAATTTCATTTGGAATAGTGCTTCTTCGCTTGAAGAAATTAATGGTGTGGTTCCTTTAACTACTCCAATAAAATGTTTCAGTTCATTTTCGTAAGATTTTTTAAATAGATTTTTGGATTGTACTCCAGTATTTGTTGTATAATCCACTCTTGATGATCCAGCTTTTTTGTATGCTTTTAATGGATTTAAATGACCAGTTCCCTCTGTACCCATTACAGCTAATTTAAAGCTATCAGATTCTTCGTGAATAGACCAACTAACTTCATAATTCAAAACAGCTTGATTGTTAAAACGAATAAATCCCACAGAGGAATCTTCCATTGAACTATGCGAATGATAAAAGTTTTGAGCAGTAACATTTTTAATATTAGGAAAATCAAATAACCACAATGCTGTATCAAGTAATACAATACCTAAATCTAATAAAACGCCACCACCTGCTAAACTTTTTTTGTTAAACCATTTTTGTTCACTACTTTGGTTCCGTGCCCATGCACATTTTATATAAAATAAATCTCCAAGTTCACCACTATTAATCAAACTCTTTAAGAGCATTGTATCCGGTCTGAATCTAAAATTCATACCAACCATTACTTTGCATTTAGATTTCTTAGCTGCATCATCTATTTCTTTAGCTTCTTGATAATTTAGTGCGATTGGTTTTTCTATTAAAACATCTTTTTTATGCTTAAAACATGCAAGAGCAATTTCTTTATGGGTATTTGTAGGAGTTGAAATAATTGCTGCATCAAATTCTATATTGTCTAACATTTCTTTATAATCAGTAAATCGATTTTTTATATTAAATTTTTCAGCTACAGTATTAAGTCTGGTTTTATTTAGTTCCGATACAGCTACAATTTCTACAGATCTTAGCTTTGATAATATTGGAAGATGTACTAACTGAGCAACTCCACCTAAACCAATTACCACAATTTTTGTATTTTTATTCAAGATTCAACCTCGTTTTTTTTACTTAGAAATTTGATAATATTTTCAACAATACCCGTTGGATCAATTCCCAAAATTTCATGTAATTCAGCTTGTGTTCCGTGATCAATAAATTTATCAGGTAAACCTAATCTTAAAATATCATTTTTATAATTTTTTTCATTAAAATATTCTAATACTCCAGAACCAAAACCACCAATTAAAGCGTTCTCTTCAATTGTTACAATTTTATCAAATTTTTGTGCAACTTCTTCTAACATACTTGTATCTAAAGGTTTAATAAAACGCATGTTAATTAATGATGCTTTTATACCTTTTTCTTTTAGTTTTTCAACAGTAATTCTTGAGTATTCAACCATAGAACCTATGGCTAAAATAGCAATGTCTTCACCATCATTTATTTTTTCTGCCTTTCCAATTTCATATTTTTCAAATCCCTCTTTAAGTTCAACACCAAGAGCTGAACCACGAGGATATCTTATTGCAATAGGACCTTCATCATATTCGGTAGCTGTGTAAATCATATTCCGTAATTCAGCCTCATCTTTGGGAGCCATTATTACAATGCCAGGAATAAATCTAAGATAAGAAAGATCAAAAGTTCCATGATGTGTTGGGCCATCAGCTCCTACTAATCCGGCACGATCTAAAACAAAAATAACATTTAGCTTTTGTAATGCAACATCATGAACGATTTGATCAATTGCTCTTTGTAAAAAGGTAGAATAAATAGCAACTACAGGCTTAATACCTTGTGTTGCCAATCCTGCTGCAAATGTAACACCATGTTCTTCAGCAATACCAACATCAAAATATCTATTCGGAAATTCTTCTTGAACAAGTTTTAGCCCAGTTCCATCTGGCATAGCAGCAGTTATACCTATCACTTTTTTATTTTCTTTCATAATCTCTACAAGAGCTTTACCAAAAATGGAAGTATAGGATGGAGCTTTACCTATCTTCTTCTGTATTTCACCAGTAACTTTATCAAATGGAGTTACACCATGAAATTGAGTTTGGCTTCCTTCTGCAGGTTTATATCCTTTACCTTTTTCTGAAAGAATGTGAACTAAAATTGGACCATCTAATTTCTTCACATGTTTTAAAAGACGAGTTAGCTTTGCTATATTATGTCCGTTAATAGGACCAAAATATCTAAACCCAAGGGCTTCGAAAAGCATGCCCGGAGTAACTACAGATTTGATTCCGGATTCTAATCTGCCGGCAACAGCTCTTAATCTATCACCAAAATTATCAAGCTTACCGGTTAAATCCCAAATAGCACCCTTAAATTTATTGTATTCCGGATGTACAATTATTTCGTTAAAATAATTAGAGATTTGCCAAACATTTGGTGCAATTGACATATCATTATCATTAAGTACAACAATTAAATTTTTCTTTAGATATCCGGCATTGTTCATAGCTTCATAAGCCATTCCACCTGTCATTGCACCATCACCAATTATTGCAATAACTTTTTTGTCTTCTTCACCATTTATATGATTTGCCGCAGCAATACCCAAAGCTGCTGAAATAGAAGTTGAGGCATGTCCGGCACCAAATTCATCATACTCACTTTCCGAACGTTTTAAGAACCCACTAATTCCATTTAGTTTTCTAATTGTCTTTAATTGATCTCTTCTTCCGGTAATTATTTTATGTGGATATGCTTGATGTCCGGTATCCCAAACTAATTTGTCAACCGGAGTATTAAAAACTTTATGCAAAGCTACTGTTAACTCTACTGCACCTAAACCACCTCCAAAATGTCCTCCAATCTGAGAAACTACATCAACCATATATTCGCGTATTTCTTCACACAATTCTTTAAGCTGTGGAATTGTAAAATCTCTAATATCCTTTGGAGAATTTACATTAAATAAAATATTGTATTTTGATTCATCAACCACTATAAACTCTCTTTCTAAGATTTGTTTAATTCGTTTTCTAAGTCCCTATTTAATTGCTCAACTTTCAATTCAGCTTTTTCTAATGCTGAATAGCAATCTTTAGATAATTTAATACCTTCTTCGTAAAGCTTAATTGAATCTTCTAGGGACACTTCGTCACTTTCTAATAATTCTGAAATCTCTTGTAATCTCTTTAATGATGTTTCAAAATTCTTATTTTTTTTTCTCATTTATTTATTCTCACTTTTCCATCAGCAAACTGAATATCAAAATTTTCACTTTTATTAAAATCAGATTTTTGCTTTACAAATTTTTCATTTTGTTTTATTAACACAAAACCTTTCTTTAAAATTTGCTCAAAATTATTAGAAAAAATCACTTTTTCAAAAAGTGCCAAAGAACTCTTTTTTTGATATAGAAAATTACCAATATTGGATTGAATTCTGAACAAATAATTATCAATTGTTTGATTTTTATTCTTTATAAAATTTATTAAATTCTTAAACCCATATGATAAAAGCAATTGATTAACATTATCTCTAGATTCATCTAATTTTATTTTAATATTATTCTTACTATTATATGAAAAATCGCTAATAAAGCCAAAAATTTCATCTTTGTCGGGTGTAGCTAATTCCATTGCTGCAGAAGGAGTTGGAGCTCTTAAATCTGCAACAAAATCGGCTATTGTAAAATCAATTTCGTGTCCAATACCAGAAATTATAGGAATTCTAGATTGAAAAATAGTTCGGGCAACAATCTCTTCATTAAAAGCCCACAAATCTTCTAATGAGCCTCCACCACGAGAAATAATTATCAAATCAATATCTTTCTTCTTATTAAAATTTTTTATTTGATAAGAAATTTCTTCCGCTGCCCCATCACCTTGAACTTTAGCCGGAGCTATAATTATTTTCACCAACGGGAATCTTCTTTTTGCGACACTTAACATATCTCTAAATGCAGCAGTATCAGCACCTGTAACTACTCCTATTTTTTGAGGAAACGATGGAATTTGTTTTTTATATTCTTCATTAAACAAACCTTCGTCTCTTAAACTCTTTTTTAATTCTTCAAAAGCTTTTTGCAACTCACCTTCACCGGCTGGTTTCATAGACTTTGCATTTAGCTGATAGGAACCTCTTGGAGGATAAACAGAAATGTTTCCGGTAATAATAACCTTCATTCCATCTTGTGGAGTAAAGAAAACATAATTGTTAATTCCCTTCCACATTGTACAATTTATTGCAGCATCTTTATCTTTAAGTGTAAAATACCAATGACCCGAAACATGAGCCTTGAAGTTTGAAATCTCTCCAATAATTTTTACTTGTTGGAATCCTTCTTCAAGAGTCTGTTTAATATGAGAAGTTAACTCACTAACAGAAATAGCAAAATTCAATATTTAAATTTCCTTTCTAAAAATTAAACAAAATTGATGATGACGATTTCCAACCCAAGCATTATTTACACCAAGTGCAATTAAAGGTTTATCATCTTGCAGCCAAATTTTCTCGTCTTTTAAAACCCAGCTCTTTTCTCCTCTTTTGGTTAAGCTTATTGCAGTATCATAAGCTAAAGGATAGAGTCTACTTTTATAGTAAATATTGTTTGTTATAATTGTTAAATATGCATTTGGTTTTGCTACATCAAATACCGCATCAAATATTCTAGCTTGCATTTCTAAAAATTCATCGTAATTTTTTAAGTTACCAATATCTTCACCCGATTCCGAATATTTTGTATCAAGACCACTTTCATTTCTACTTTTCTGTCTCATCGAATTTCTTTCAAGCTGATTCCAATATGGCGGCGAAGTAATTATATAATCAAATTTTCTTCTTGGCATTCCGGCAAATTTCAAATTTTCTGATAATTTTAAAGAATTACCATTTAATGGAATAATTTTCTTTTTACTTTTTTTATTCTCAATTCTTTCTTTGGCAATATTAAAGTAATTCTTATTCAACTCAATTCCTACAGCATTCCTATTACAATCTGCAGCTGAAATAAGTGTACTGCCTGTTCCTAAAAATGGATCTAAAACCCAAGCATTCTTTTTTGTAAAGAATTGTATAAATTCAGTAACCAAGCTTTCCGGATATTTTGCCGGATGAAGAATTTCTTTTGTTTTTCTTCTTTTGGGTCTATGTATAAACCACGATTTGGAAAATTTAATCCACTCTTTACCGGTTAGATCATTGAGTTTGTTATTTTTATTTAACTTTCCTCTTTCGCCTAAATCAATATAGCTATTTTGTTTATCTGCCATAAATTAAATATCAATTGTAAAGAAATTGGAATAAAGACCAATACTTACTTCGTGAAAATATTGGTTGGTTTGTGTGGGCTTAAAATTATATCTATACCTAGAATAAACTGTAAACACATCATACAACTTAAAGATACCAATCGATAATTCAGCTCCGATACCGTTAAAACCATCAAAATTTGTAAATCCGGTTAAACCAGGAGAAATATATTCAATTACATCTATTGGAATAATATGCTTATAACCTATTCGTAAGTAATTACTAATATCACCATAAATATGAGTGTATTCTAAACTAATATTTCCATCAGGATAATTATAGCCTGAAGAATAAAAAGTAATTAAAGAAAATTCTTTTGTTAAACTAAAATATTCATCATATTCTGAAACAACATAATTTGGTGAAGGTAAAAAATATAAAAATAATCCTGATAATAAAGTTGTTATAGGATTATTCCCTTCTTTTGTTTCAATAAATTTTTCATATGGTAATATAAGTTCAAACTGTTCACTTTCACTTTTTATTCCTTCTGAATCTACTGCCAAAATTTTATACGGAATAAACTTACTAACAAACTTATAATTTGTAAAATCTATTTCAACAGAATGATCTCCTAAGTATTCCTTAGATACATCAATTGTATATTTATTGTTAATTAAAATTTTTGTTTTAACTTCTTCGGATGTAAAGAAAGTTAATTTAAAAGTATGAGGTTTTTCAGGTGTAACAAATGCATCAATTATAAAAACTTCTAAAGTATCATTTTGTGCAAATATAGAAACACTAAAAAAAAGTAATAAAAAAAATAGTTTTTTCAATTTTATAATATTTTAATTTTTAATCTAATCAGTTTGTTGTCCTAAAAGGCAATAGCAAATACCTTTTATTTTCCGACTTATAATTTTACTCAAATAAATCTTAAATAATGTATTGTAAAAAATAAAAATTATATTTTAGATCTTTCGCATAATTAAGCAAAAGAATAATAAATAAGTTTAAACTGCAAACTTTACTATATTTGTTCTTTAAATTATAAATCTATACCCAAAATTGGAATTATTTTAATGAAAATACTTGTTTGCAATGATGATGGAATAGGTGCTGATGGAATTTTTCATTTAGCCGATACTTTAAGTGAAATAGGTGATGTATCAGTAATCGCTCCGATTTCTGAACAAAGTGCCGTTGGTCATTCAATTACCATGAAAGTTCCTCTTAGATTTAATGAATATAAACTAAGAAATAATATTACCGGTTACGCAATAAATGGAACTCCTGCTGATTGTGTAAAATTTGGAATTAAAAATCTATTAAAAGAAACACCGGATATTGTTGTCTCTGGAATTAATCATGGTGCCAATACTGCAATTAGTATTATCTATTCAGGAACAGTTTCGGCAGCTAGAGAAGCCGCAATTATGGGTTGTCCGGCAATTGCATTTTCAATAACAGACCATAAGCCATCTCATTTTGAATCTGCCAGAAAAGTTGTAAAAAAAATCACTAAAGAAGTGATAGAGAAAGGTTTAAAAAAAGGAACTTTATTAAACGTCAACATTCCAAATTTACCGGAAGATCAAATAAAAGGTATTCTTCTTGCAAAACAAGGTACTTCTAAATGGAATGACATTTATGAAGAAAGAACTGATCCTTATGGAAATAATTATTATTGGTTAACCGGAACAATGACTGATTACGATAATGATATTAAGAGCGATCAAATTGCGGTGAAAAATAATTATGTAGCAATTACACCAATTCATTTTGACTTAACAGATTATGAAACTTTTAAAGATATAGAAAAGTGGGACTTAACTTACGATAAATAAAATTTTTTAGATTTTATAATATAATTATTGAAAAGAGTAGGCTATTATTAAAACTTCCAAATTATGAATTGGCTTGAAAACATTTCCCTAACATTTTCATACCCTGCAATATTTTTTGTTTTGGGAGTATTATTAATATTTGCCTATACAATTTTTATTTATCGAACAACACTTCCTCAGATTAGCAGTTTTCGTAAAGCTCTTTTAATTTTTTTACGATCGTTAATCCTAATTACAATATTGCTACTTATCTTCGATCCAATACTAAAAATATCTGATGAAAAAAAAGTTGAACCTATTACTAATATTTATATCGATAATTCAAAATCGATTGCCCAATTTGGTAATAAAGAAGAAATTGAGAAACTAAATTCTATTTTAAGTAATGTTAATGATTTACTTCCTAAAAATACTGAAATCTTTAAGTTTGGTAATAAAGTAAAAAAAATAAATATTCCCTCTGATTCGCTTGATTTTAGTGAAAGTTCTACAAGTTTTGCAGATGTAGTTGAACATATTTCGAAGACAAATAATATTTCTTCGGCAATGATAATTTCAGATGGAATTTACAATAGTGGATTTAGTCCTGAACAAAAAATTAAAGAGTTTGGTATTCCCATTTATACAATTGGAATTGGAGATACTTCAATATTTAAAGATATTTCTGTTGAACAAATTTCTTCTAATAAATTTATATATGCAAATCGTGAAACTGACATTGAAGTTCTTATAAAAAGCAGTGGCTATAAAAACCAACAAGCTACAGTTCAATTATTAGAAAATGAAAAAATATTAGAATCAAAAAAAATAGATATTAGTAATACAGAAATCAATCGTGTAAAATTTAATTATAAAACTTCAGACGAAGGTAAGCATATTTTAACTGCAAGAATTTTCACAAATACTAAAGAAAAGAACTCTGCAAATAATTACAGAACAACAGTAGTTAACGTTTTAGCCACAAAGAAAAAAATTCTTGTCATTGCAGGTAACCCAAGCCGAGATCTATCTATAATATTAAGCAGCTTACAGCAAAGTGATGATTACGAAATAGAAAAAATAATAGAGATAGGAAAAGATAAATTTTATAAAAATAATGATAACATAGCCAATATAGATAAAGCTGATATTATCTTTTTTGTAGGATTTCCAAATAAAAATACTACACAAAATTATATAGAAAAAATTGCTTCTAAAATATCAGAAAATAAAATTCCGTTCTTCTTTGCTTTTTCTAATTCATTTGATTTAAACAAAATAAAATATTTGAGTAAACTTCTTCCCTTTAATATTGGTTCAATAAAAAAGAATATTTTTAATTCCCAAGTATTGCAAAATAGATCGATAAACAACATATTGGGAAATACTGTAACCCAAGAGCAAGCTTGGGCAGACATGCCTCCTATAAATATTTTAGGAACAGAAATAATTCCTTCAAAAAATTCAACTATACTTTTACGAGAAAAAGTAACACAAAAACCAATCTTGTTTACGAATACTACCCCAAACAATAAAAGTATAATTCTAGTTGCCTCCAATATTTGGAAGTGGAAACTCCAAGCACCAAATAAAGAATTAAAGTTATTTGATAATTTTATTTTCAATTCAATTAAATGGTTAACAATAGAGAATAACCAAAATGGATTTTCGGTTACAACAAATAAAAAAAATTATAAGCTTGGCGAGAAAATAATTTTTCAAGCCAATTTATATAATGAAACTTTAGAACCAATATCTGATGCTAAAATAATGCTCAAACTAAATAGCAATCAAGAAACTGAGAATACATATTTTACATCAAAAGGTAATGGAATATACGAAGCTGAAATTATACCTAAAAACTCAGGACAATTAAATTATACAGCTTCTTTAGAGAATTACCAGAACAAACTTAAATCTGCTAAAGGCACTATAAATATTGAATCAATTGAAATTGAATTGGTTGATAGAACCAAGAACAAACAATTACTTTTATCTATTGCTTCAAATACTAATGGCTTTTATAATAATATAGATCAGATTGAAAAATCATTTGTAAAAATGAACAATGAATATGATTCTAAAATTTATTTTAAAACCACAGATAAAGAATTGCGTTTATCTAACTTTGAATTTATCTTAATAATTATAATTTTATTATTTTCAATTGAATGGATATTTAGAAAGTGGTTAAGAATGTTATAAAAGTATTAAGCATAAATTCTTTATAAATTAAAATAAACTAGTTTTGAATTTATCTTCTGTAAAATTAAATTATATATTCGATTTTTTGCTACCGAGATTCTGTATCTCTTGTAACTCAAAATTGCTAATTGATGAAGTTATACTTTGCCCCAACTGCTTTTCGGAGTTTAAAACTGTTGATGAACAATTACTAAAATCAGAATTTTTAAGAAAGTTCGCTTCCGAAAAGATTATTTCTGATTTTTTAACTGCCTATATTTTTAAGGATGAATCTCCAATTGAAAAAACAATCCATTCATTAAAATACAAACAAAATTTTCATTTAGGGAAATTTCTTGGGAAACAAACAGGATTACAATTGAAAGAAAAAATAAATTCTTGGAATGCCGATTTAATTATTCCAATTCCACTTCATCCACTTAGAAAATCCGAAAGAGGTTTTAATCAAGCTGCGGAAATATCAAAAGGGATTTCAGAAATTATACAAGTTCCCTTTAACCACAAAATAATTAGAAGAAATAGATTTACAAAAACTCAGACAAAATTAAATTTAAGAGAGCGAAAAAAAAATATTGCGGAAGCATTTTCAATTAAAAGAAGTAATTTAATAAAGGATAAAAAAATAATTCTTGTAGATGATGTAATTACAACCGGTGCAACTATTACAGAGTGTGCAAAAGTTTTACTTGAAAATGGAGCTAAAAAAGCTTTTGCTATTTCAGTGGCAATAGCAGACTAAATTTACATTCTTTCCGGAGCCTCTAGACTTAAAATTGTAAGACCATTTTTAAGAATAGTTTTAACAGCTAAAACTAATGCAATTCTTGCTTCTGCTAAATCTTTTTCTGACCCAATAATTCTGCATTCTGTATAAAATTTATGGAATAGAGCAGCTAGAGATTCTAAATAATTTGCAAATTTATGAGGTTCAAAATTAATTGCAGATAAGTATAATTCTTCTTTATAGCGATGTAAATGTTTAATCAGCTTTTGTTCAATTTCTGTATTTAATAACCCTAAATTTTCATAAGAAGCATTTAGCTCTTGTTCTTTTGTCATTCTTAAAATTGATGAAATTCGTGCATGAGCATATTTTAGATAAAATACCGGATTTTCATCAGATTGCTTCTTGGCTAAATCTAAATCAAAATTCATGTGAGAAGAATAATTTCGCATAATGAAGAAATAACGCACAACATCAGCTCCAACTTCTTCAATCAATTCATCTAAAGTAATAAAATTAGCTTTACGAGTTGACATTTTTACAACTTCGCCACCTTGAATAATTGTTACAAACTGATGAATAACTACTTTAACTTTTTCTTTATCATAACCCAATGCTTCAATTCCGGCAAGAACATCAGGATAAGTTGCAGCATGGTCTGAGCCAAAAATATCAACTATTAAATCATAATTTCTTTCATATTTAGTTTGGTGATAAGCAATATCCGGCAATCTGTAAGTAGGTTCACCAGTAGATTTAACTATTACTTTATCTACCTCTTGACCAAGTTCAGTAAACTTAAGCCATGTTGCTCCATCTTTTTCATAAGATAAATTTTTGTCTTTGAAAAATGTAAGAAGATTTTCGATATTTTTGTTTTTGTATAAATCATCTTCATTATAAAATCTATCGAATTCAATTCTTATATTAGAAAGAGTATTTTTTATATCCTTAAAAATTTCTTCTTGAGCAGTATTTTTAAATAAGTCTAATTCTTCCTTTATTGAAAGCTCACTTCCCTTTTCCTCAATAATTTTCTGTGCAATATCTTTTATATATTCACCTTGATAGTGGTCATCAGAAAATTTAATATCTTTGCCATTTAATTCTTCATAACGAGCTGCAACACTTTCTCCTAAAACTCGCATTTGTCTGCCGGCATTGTTAAAATAATATTCTCTATCAACATTATAACCGATAGCTTCTAATAATCTTGATAAAGTATCACCAAGTACAGCATTTCTTCCATGTCCAACAGTTAAAGGTCCAGTAGGGTTTGCAGAAACAAACTCAACAATAGCTTTTTTACCTTCAAATTCTTTCGAGAGACCGTAATTAGAATCTTCTTTGCTTATAGTCTTAATTATCTCATTTACAAAATCCGGAGCAAAATAAAAATTTATAAATCCGGGACCAGCAATATCAACTTTGGAAATTATATTAGAATTTATATCTAATTTCTCAATTATACTTGCTGCAATTTCACGTGGATTCTTCTTCAACTTCTTTGTCAATAACATTGCAACATTTGTAGAAAAATCACCATGACTATAATCTTGAGGAACACTAAATTGTATATCAAGATCATTAAGATATTCTAATTCTGAACATGCTTGTTTAAACAAGTTTTCTAAATACTTTTTCAAATAAATCTCAGTTTTGTGGAAAGGTAATTAAATTTCGTTTTCTATTTTTGTAATTTCTGCATCACCCCAGAGTTTTTCAAGATTATAAAATTCTCGGGATTCTTTTTTGAAAACATGTACTACAATATCAAAGTAATCTAACAAAACCCAGTTGAGTGAGTTATATCCTTCTCTATGATAACATTTTATTCCGTTTTTTCTCAACTTTTTGTCAACTTCATCAGCAATAGCTTTAACTTGTACATTTGCATCTGCCGAACAAATAATAAAATAATCTGCCGGTGCAGAAAGTTCACTTAAATTTAATATGCTTATATCAAATCCTTTTTTGGATTGAATAAGCGTGATAATTTCTTCTACTAATTCTTTTGATTCCAATTTTACTCGCTACCAATTATTGGTTTTAGTTTATAATAATCTTTTCCTATTACAAGAGAAACATCTAGAAAATAATTTTCATTCAACTGCTGAATAACTTTAACTTTCTCAATTCCTAATATCTCTGCAACTTTTAATGCATTAGCTTTATTGCCAATTCTATCAATTACAAATGTTTCATCAACATTATAATTAATTTGGCCGCGTATCTTATAATTTCCTAATTCTACTACATCAAAATCATGTGCACGTAAATAATCTGTAAACCTATCAGCAACCCCGCTAACACCGCAACCATTTAAAACATCTAATTGAATTATTTCCGCCGCAACTTCTAAATTCTCTTTTTTAATATCTTTTGAAGAATGTTGCACAATTTTTAAATAGGCTGAATAACTTAGGTAAACAATTAATACAACAAGAAAAAAAATAATTATGTTGTAAAAAATATTTACGGTTGATGTCTTAACATCCTGAGTATTATTATTTCTTTTTTTTACAGTTTTTTTAGCCAAAACATCCTATCCTAAAATTAGGGAATTTCATCATATAATTAAGAAATAATCTGGAATGGAAAGATAACAAATAATTGTTTGTTTCTCTATTTACCAACCTCTCCGGAATCTTGAATAAGGAGAGAAATCTCTTCTGTAAGATCTATTGTAGTAACCAAACGGTGAATTTGAAAATTGCAAACTAATATTAAAGTTTTCTGAAGGTCTATAATTAATTCGAGCTCGATCTATATAAACACCATTTATTGAATTGGTAAACCTATCACCAAGAGTATTGTATGGAGAATTAACAATACTGGCATCTATTTGAATATCTAATTGTTTGCTAAATTCATAAGCTAAATGATTTGTATAAACACCAAGTGCCAAGCCATCTTTTCCTATTGCTGAATAGGACATTTCGAAAGAATGATTCATTGAAATCTTTGAAGGATCTATAAAACTAAATAACGAACCAACAGGATTATTTGATAAAATCCCTCTATTTAAATCGATAGGTTTATTTTCATCACCTTTAAACTGTCCAAAACAAATTGAACTTGAAAGAATAAATATGTAAAGAAATTTCATCATATTGCTTAAACCATAATTTTACAATATTGTTTCATAATTTACAAAATTTTTAACATTCTTAAATGTTATTCAACAATAAGTATTATCGAAAAAAGTATTATTTTATTTCAAACTCCGGTACTAATAATTTCCAAAACCAGAATTAATAAATTCTTATAAATTATAATATAATGAATAAACTATACTTCCACAATCATTTCAATCTCTACTGAAGAATCAATAGGAAGCTCATTAACACCAACAGCACTTCTTACATGCTTTCCTTTTTCACCAAAAACATTTACTAATAAATCAGATGCTCCGTTTGCAACTTTAGGCTGATCTGAAAATCCATCTGCACTATTTACAAATACAGTAACTTTTACAATCCTTTTTATATTATCTAAACTTTCAATCTCCGACTTTATAACGCTAAGACAATTAATTGTACATAACTCAGCCGCTTTAACACCATTTTCTAAACTTTGTTCACTACCAACCTTACCTTTGAATTTTAATTCACCATTACTCATAGGAATTTGACCGGCAGTAAATACTAAATTACCGGATTTTGTTACAGGAATATAAGATGCTAATGGTTTTGGTACCTCAGGAATCTGAAATCCTATTTCATTTAATTTTTTTTCAAACATTCTTGCTCCTCAAAATTTTATAGTTAAAAATAACTTATTTTTAGTATTATAAAAATTCTATTTTAACTTAGAAAAAAATTAAGGAATTTTATGCACAAAGAAAAATTTGATGAACTTGTAAAAATTATGCGAAAACTAAGAACAGAATGCTCATGGGATAAAGTACAAACTTTCGATTCAATTAAGGCAGCTACTCTAGAAGAAACTTATGAAGTAATTGAAGCAATTGATGAAAAGAATTACGAAGAGTTGAAAAAGGAATTAGGCGATTTACTTTTGCACATTGTTTTTTATTCAGCAATAGCCGAAGATGAAAAAATGTTTAACATTAGTGATGTAATCGATTCAATCAGTAAAAAATTGATTAGAAGACATCCACATATTTTTTCCGATGTAAAGGTTGAAAGTAACAAGGACATTGAAAGAAATTGGGAAACAATTAAAATGTCTGAAGGAAGAGATTCCATTCTAGAAGGCATTCCAAAGGCTTTACCCGAACTACAAAAAGCTACAAGAATGCAGGAAAAAGTTTCCAAAATAGGATTCGATTGGAAACATAAAGAAGAAGTTTGGAAAAAAGTTATTGAAGAAATTGAAGAGATGCATGAAAGTGAAAAAAACGGAAATAAAGAATTATTTGAAAAAGAAATGGGTGATGTATTTTTTGCTCTAATTAATTACTCAAGATTTCTTGGAATAAATGCTGAAAATGCATTAAGAAAAACAAATAAGAAATTTATTAATAGATTTCAGTTTATCGAAAAAAAATTGAAAGAAAATAATAAATCTATTACTGAATCTGACTTGGAAGAAATGGATAAATATTGGGAAGAAAGTAAAAAGTACTTTAAATAATACTGTTATACTTCTTTCTATCTCTTGAGATTTAGTTTTTAAAGATTTCAACTTAACAATAAAGAGGAATCTTTTCTAATTAATCATCAGATTTTTTATTATTAAACTTTTCATAAGCGTTAATAATATCTTTAACAAGTTTATGCCTAACTACATCAGACTTTTTAAAGTATACAAACCCAACACCATCTACATTTTTTAATATTTTTTCAACTAATATTAAACCACTATCTGTTTTGGGCGGTAAATCAATTTGTGTAATATCACCGGTAATAATTGCTTTAGAGTTTGGACCAATTCTAGTTAAAAACATTTTCATCTGAAGATTTGTAGAATTTTGTGCTTCATCTAAAATTATGTATGAATTATTTAATGTTCTTCCCCTCATATAAGCAAGTGGAACAATTTCTATAATATTTCTTTCTAAATAACTTTTCAACTGATCTGCTGGCAACATATCTTGCAAAGCATCGTATAAAGGTCTAAGATACGGATCGATTTTTTCCTTAAAATCACCAGGAAGAAATCCAAGACTTTCACCTGCTTCTACTGCTGGTCTAGCTAAAACTAATTTTTTAACCGTTCCTTTTTTTAAATGAGCAACAGCATGAGCAACAGCTAAGTATGTTTTTCCTGTTCCGGCAGGACCAATTCCAAAACAAATATCATTCTCATTCATTTTATTTACATACTCAATTTGAGTCTCTGTCTTAGCCTTAATAGCATCTTTTTTTGTATAGAGAACTATTGAATTATAATCACCATTACTTATTATCTCATTGCCTTCTACGGTTAAATCGATAATTGTATTTACATCTGTGGGTGTAAGTTTGTTAGTTGTATTAAGCACATAAATCATTTCCTTTAAAACTTTCTCTATTATGCTTACTTCTTCCGAAACTCCTTTTACAGTTGCAATATCGCCTCTAACACTAATTGAAGCAGACAAACGATTCTCAAGTACCATTAAGTTATTGTCATTGAAACCCATAAGGCTCAATAAATCAACATTTTCCAACTTTATTTTTTTTTCAATCTGTGTGATGATAATCTCTCCTAATATAGAAAAAGGGATATTCCTAAAACTAAATAATAATTGGAATATCCCTAAAATAATACATTAAGTATAAACTACATTAAATCTTACTCCATAGGAGCTGGTTTATAGTTTTCTTTAATTTTGTTGTATTTTGCAGTTTCTTCATCAGAAAGATGAGGTACTGTTAATACTTGTTTTGGATAAATTAAATCAGGATTTTTAATTTGATCTCTGTTAGCATTATAAATCATTGGCCAAGCATGACCGTTTCCATAATGATCTTTTTTCTTAGCAATTCCCCAAAGATGATCACCACGAACAACTTCGTATTGAATATCTTTTGGAGCTTCTACCCAAGCGTCTAACATTTTTTGTAATTTTCCATGAACTAAACTATAAAACGCTGGTAAAGCACTTAATTTACTAGTTTTTAATTTGTCTAATTCAGCTTGTCTGTCAGCTTTTTCAGCTTTTTTAGCAGAGATATCTGCCATTAAAGCATTTACTTTAGAACTATAATCTGCAACTTGATCTGCATCTGCACCAACTAATGCATACATTTCATTATTACATTCATCAATTTTTTGTAATGAATTTTTCTTTTTTACTAATTTATTAACATCTGCTTGTAGACTTTCTAATTCTTTTGTTAAATCAGCTTTTTCTGTTGATAATCTTGCAATTTCAGCTTCCCACTCATCAGTTGTTATTTCTTCTTGAGCTAAAACAGCAGTTGAGAAGAAAACTAACAAAGCTAATAGAGAAAGAACTTGTTTATAATATTTCATTTAAATTCTCCTTATAATTAAACTTTATTAAAGACCTAGACTTTGTAAATTTTTTGTAGTTGCTTTTTTATCTTTTGCACATTGAGCTAATTTTGCTTCAAGTTCAGCAACTTCTCTTTCCAACTTTGTTTTTTCGCTCTTAAGTGAGTTTACTTCTGTGCCTAATGAAGATACTTCACTTCTTAGTGCGTTTAATTGAGCTATTTCTTCGTCACTTACACCACATCCCGTAAGAGTCAAAGATCCAGCTAAAAATACTACTGCTAATGAAGTAGTTAAGAGCTTTTTGGTTTTTGTCATTTGTGAATCCTCCTAAATAAAAGAATGATTTATTAGTTTGTATAAATTTTAAAATCTAACCTTATGTTACATTTCTTAATATGAAAATATAATAATTTTTTGTAAAAAACTAAATAATTCTCATTTCTGTTAAACTTGTATAACTATCTCCGGCAATTATTAAATGGTCCAAAACCTTAATATCAAAAATATTTCCAGCCTCAACTAATCGTTTCGTTATGTTAATATCTTCTTTACTGGGTTCTTTATTTCCACTTGGATGATTATGAATTAAGAATATATTAGCAGAATTATTCTCTATAGCAACTTTGAATACTTCCCTTGGATGAACTATACTTGAATTAAGATTTCCTATTGAAATAATTTTATATTTAATTATTTGATTTGATGAATTTAAGCATACAATAAGAAATTTTTCTTTTATTTCATCTCTAAGTAACGGTATAAAAATTTCTGCTAAATCTTCTGGTGATGTTATTTTCTTTTTTGAATACCATTTTTCTGAAAATTTTATTCTTCTTGCTAACTCAAATGCTGCAACTAATGTAGCTGCTTTATCTTTACCAATACCAATAGATTTAGTAAATGATTCTAATGATTTTGATGCTAAAAGTGCAAGGTTATCATTTTTTACTAATTCTTGAGCCAAATGAATTACTGATTTACCTTTTGTACCTGTTCTTAATAAGATTGCAATTAATTCAGCATCGCTTAAACTTTGAGGTCCGCGTAAAATTAGCTTTTCCCTCGGTCTATCGTCTATAGGTAATTCTTTAACTTTCACAACTATTATTTATTCCCATTCAATTGTTGAAGGTGGTTTTGAACTAATATCTAAAACTACTCTGTTTACCCCTTTAACTTCCCTAATTATTTTATTTGATACATATTCTAAAAATTCATTATCAAATCTATACCAATCAGCAGTCATTCCATCACTAGAATTAACAGCTCTTAATGCAATTACCGACTCATATGTTCTGGCATCGCCCATAACACCAACAGTTTGTACTGGAAGTAACACAGCAAAAGCTTGCCAAATTTTGTAGTATAAACCAAATTTAGTTAATGCAGATATATAGATATCATCAACATCTTTTAATAAAGCAAGTTTATCTTCTGTAATATCACCAAGAACTCTTACTGCCAACCCGGGACCGGGAAATGGATGGCGATGTACAAATTCATGAGGAAGCCCTAAAAGTTCGCCAATTTCTCTTACTTCATCTTTAAATAATTCTTTGAATGGCTCAATTAATTTTAAGTTCATTTTTTCCGGTAAACCACCAACATTATGATGTGTTTTAATTGTCTGGGCAGCTGTACCATGTGCCGCCGATTCTATAACATCAGGATAAAGAGTACCTTGAACTAAGTATTCAGCATTATCAAAATTTTCTGCTTCTTTTTCAAAAACTTCTATAAAAGTATTACCAATAATTTTTCTTTTCTTTTCGGGATCTGAAACTCCTTCAAGTTTTTTTAGGAAAATTTTAGAAGCATCAACATGAATAATTTTTAAGTTATAATTATCCTCAAACATTTTTACAACATTAACACTTTCATTTTTTCTCATCAGTCCATTATCAACATGCACACAAATTAAGTTTTCTCCAATTGCTTTGTGCATTAAAACAGCCGCAACCGAAGAATCTACTCCACCACTTAATGCGCAAATAACTTTTGAACTACCAGCTTTTTCTCTAATCTCTAAAACTGCTTCATCTACAAAGTTTGATGGAGTCCAATCCGGATTACACTTACAAATATCAAACAGAAAATTACTTAAAATGTTTTTTCCAAATTCTGTGTGTGCAACTTCCGGATGAAATTGCAACCCGTATACATCTTTACTCGAATTTTCTAAAGCACAAATTGGTGAATTTTCCGATTTACCGGCAACTTCAAATCCTTCAGGAATTTTGGTAATATAATCACCATGACTCATCCACACAACGGAATCATTTTTAATATTCCTAAAAATAGATGTATCTTCTAGTATTTCTAATTTTGCTTTTCCATACTCTCTATTCATGGCAGGTTCAACCTTACCACCATAATATTGAGCAATCAATTGCATTCCATAACAAATCCCCAGAACCGGAACACCTAGTTCAAAAACTTCTTTATTAATTTGCGGAGAATTGTCATCATAAACACTTGTGGGTCCACCCGAAAGTATTATGCCTTTAGGATTCAATTCTTTTATTTTATTAAGTGAAACATCAAAAGGATATATGATAGAACGTACATTCTGCTCTCTTATTCTTCGAGCAATTAGTTGTGTATATTGGGAACCAAAATCTAAAACAAGTATAGTATTGTGTTGTGTCATAATAAATTTAATTTATTGGTGATATAAAAGAAAGCCGAACTCTAATTAAAATAGGAGTTCGGCAAAATTATATTTTATTAAATATCTTTACGCAGTAATTTGAGCTTGATAAGCAGCACTATCTAATAATTCTTCAAGTTCAGAAGTATTACTTAATTCAATTTTTACAATCCATCCTTCACCATAAGGATCAGAATTAATTATTTCTGGTTGATTTTCTAAATTTGGATTAATTTCTAAAACTTTACCATTACAAGGAGCAAATAAATCACTAACTGTTTTAACAGCTTCAATAGTACCAAAGGATTCTCCTTTAGTAATTTCTTCCATATCAGGATCAATGTCTACAAAAACGATATCACCTAATTCACCTTGAGCATATTCAGTAATTCCAATTACTGCTTCTGAACCATCAACTTTTATCCATTCATGGTCTTTTGTATACTTTAAATTTTCAGGAACGTTCATTTTACCCTCTATATTTTATTTTGTAAAATATTTGTCAATAAAAGAAGTATCATAATCAGCAGCTTTGAACTTTTCATGTTCTAAAACTTCTATATGAAAAGGAATTGTAGTTTTTATTCCATCAATAGCAAACTCTTCAAAAGCTCTAATTGACCTTTTAATAGCATGATCTCTATTGGAACCCCAAACAATTAATTTAGCAACTAATGAATCATAATAAGGAGGAATTGAATATTGATTATAAATATGAGAATCAACTCTCACTCCAAACCCACCTGGAAAATGTAAATAATCAACCTTACCTGGAGAAGGACGGAAATTATTATCAGGATCTTCAGCATTTATTCTAAACTCAAAACAATGTCCTTTAGGTTTTTCAGGTATATCAACAATTTTTTCACCCGCAGCAACCAATATCTGATTTTTAATTAAATCAATATTATTCACCATTTCAGTTACAGGATGTTCAACTTGAATTCTTGTATTCATTTCGATAAAATAAAAATTTTGATATTTATCTACTAAAAATTCAATCGTTCCTGCACCTTCATAATTTACTGATTTTGCACCTAGTATTGCTGCATCGGCCATTTTTTTTCTAGTTTCTTCGCTAACTATTGGGCTAGGTGTTTCTTCAAGTAATTTTTGATGTCTTCTTTGGATAGTACAATCTCTTTCACCATATTGATAAACATTACCAAATTGATCTCCCATTATTTGGATTTCTACATGGTGAGGATTTTCTATATATTTCTCGAGATATAATTCTCCATTATTGAATGCTGCTAAAGCTTCGTTACTTGCTGTTTGAAAAGCATTTTCTAATTCACTTTCATCCCAAACAATTCGCATACCTTTACCACCGCCACCGGCAGAAGCTTTAAGCATAAGAGGATAACCAACTTCTTTTGCAATAGTTTTTGCTTCTTCAATGTCTTTCAACGCACCATCACTACCTGGTACTACTGAAACACCACATTTTTTCATAGTACTTTTGGCAAAAGCTTTATCCCCCATTTTATTTATCATATCTGGGGAGGGACCAATAAATTTTATATTAGATTCTGCACATATTTCGGAAAACTCAGAATTTTCAGCTAGGAACCCATAACCAGGATGAATTGCATCAGCACCAGTAACTTGTGCTGCAGAAATTATACTTGGAATTTTAAGATAACTATCTTTAGATGCTGCTGGGCCAATACAAACAGCTTCATCGGCAAAAACAACATGTAATGAATCTTTATCAGCTTCGGAATAAACAGCAACGGTTGGAATACCCATTTCTTTACAAGTTCTTATAACTCGTAATGCTATTTCTCCTCGATTAGCTATTAGAATTTTTTTGAACAAGAATGCTCCAATGATTTTTTAATTAACTAGCTCTTTTCAATTTTAAACAAGGGTTGATTATATTCAACCGGAGTACCATTTTCTACTAAAATCTGAACAATTTTACCATCTGTATCACACTCAATTTCATTCATCAATTTCATAGCTTCAACAATACATAAAACCGAACCCGAAGAAATTCTATCTCCAACTTGAACATAAGGATCTGCATCTGGTGCAGGAGCTCTATAAAATGTTCCTACTATAGGCGATTTTATTATGTGATAATTATCATCATCCGAGCTTTCAGTAACAGAAACTTCAGGTTTAGTAGCTTGTACTTGTGGAACAGCAGGAACTTCCATCTGAACTGATTGAGGAAAAACTGGACTTGCAGTTGTTGCCACATTTTTTGAAATCTTTATTTTCAGATTACCTTCTTGAATAGAAAGCTCTGTTACTTTCGAGTTTTCAAAAACTTTGATTAGTTTTTTTATTTCATTAATATCCATTTTTCTCTCTTAGTTTTTTATTCTTTCCATATATTGTCCGGTTCTAGTATCAACTTTTAAGATATTTCCTTCTTCAATAAATAAAGGAACATTAATAGTAACACCTGTTTCCATTTTTGCCGGTTTCATTGCATTTGTAGCCGTATTTCCCTTAAAGCCTGGTTCAGTCTCAATTACTTCAAGTTGAACATGCATTGGAATTTCAACAGTAACAATTGCTTCTTGATCATCAACTAAAATTTCTACTGCTTCACCTTCTTTTAAAAACTTGTCTCCACCACCAAATTGTTCTTCAGCAACTGTAATTTGTTCGTAAGTATCGTTATCCATTAAAACTAAACCAGCTGACTCTCTAAACAAGTACTGATATTTTCTTCTTTCTACTCTTACAGTTTCTACACTTTCTCCAGCTCTAAAAGTATTATCTAAAACTTTTCCGGTTCTTAAATTTTTTAGTGTAGACCTTACAAAGGCACCACCTTTACCAGGTTTAACATGTTGAAACTCAGTAATTGTATAAAGATCATTTTTGAATTTTATTATTAATCCATTTCTGAAATCTGAGGTATCTGCCATAACTTTCTTATTTCCATTCCTAGTTTATAATTGTAATAAATATTTATCTACTTCTCTTGCAGCAGTAGATGTTTTGTAATCTTTTTTCAACATTTCTAAAACTTCTTTTGCATCATCTTTTTTACCTGCTTTAATATAGTTAATTCCAGCATTTAAAAGGTAATTTGCAGATTGCGACTCTAATTTTAATGTTGTAGCTGCCTTTTTAAATAAATCAGCAGCATCTTCAAATTTTTCACTATGTTCGTAGCAAGCAGCAATACCAGCATAGGCTGTAGATTGATGTAATTTGCTACTTCCGGAATAATCTTTATAGTATTCTAAAGCTTTATCGTATTCTCCTAAAGAATAGTAAGAATTTGCTAAATAGATTTTAGCAATTTCTCCTTGGTCTGTACTTCCATATTCATCAACAATAGATTGAAGTCCAGCTAATTGAGTACCAGGTTCCCCATCAATAGCTTTTTGAAACTGACCTTGTTCATAAGTTGCAACTATTTGCGAAACTTTTCCGGCAGCTAATTTGTTATCAGTATCAATTTTATTTACATACCATGCAATTGCAATAACTAAAAAAGCTATAACACCTACACCAATTAAAAGTGTTTGTTTATTTTCTTCAATAAACTCTTGAGCTTGATAAAAGGTTGTAACTAATTTATCTTCTTGTAGCTCTTTTTTTGTAATTTTTTTCTTTTTTCCAATCATAATTGACCATTTTTTCCTAAAATTGTAACAAATGAAAGAGAAAAATAACAAATATTAGTTTTCAATCCTAATATGATTAGAAAAAATCCAAGCTTTATCGTTTAGATAAACTTCTACCCTATATTGTCCATTTTTTTTCACAAAAAAGTCTGCTTCATTATTTTCAACCTTACTAATTTCTTTTCCGTTATGAATGAGTTTGATTAAGCCATGTTTATTTGGAAGAGCTACTTTTAATTTTATATTTTTATCACATTTAACTGAATCACCCATTTGGAAAACTTCATTTCCTTTTTGGGCAAAAAATTTAAAGCCTTTTGCACTACCATGATAGGAATTTGAAATAAAACATCTGCCTTGTTCTAAACTATTATAAATAATTCTTTTTGAATCATCAATTGAGCAGTTTTTGCCTCTTATTCTTTTTTCAGTTAAAACATGAGTTCTAATGGATTGAAAAAGTACTTTATATGGAAATATTTCAACTTCCACAAAACCAAAAACATTTAACTTATGGGCATGTGCATCAATTCCACCAATACCAACAACTTTTCTTTTTTTATTTAAGTCATCCCACTTTTCTAATGTTTTTTTGGGTGGAGCAATAATGGATTTTAGCGGATGTATAAAATGGTTATATTTATTTTGTTCAGTTAGTCCTTCCATCCATTCGGACATATGGTTCCAAATCTCAATTCCGGTAAAACCGTCAACATCCCAGTCTGTCCAAGGATATGGAGGATGCTCCTTCATGGAAGAGCGTTCTTCGTGAGGATGAGCAATAAAACCAATTCCTCCATCCTCTTTAACTTTACGTATATAATCTTTAGCCGATTGACGTGTAGAATATGCCTTGTTAATATTCATCGCGAGATAATGATTTTTATTTATCTTATCATTTAATTCGCAACCAACAAGCATTAAGGTATTTCCGTACCATTTTTCATAACCTTCATCAAGAGCGCGAAGTGTGTTATGGTCAGTTAAAACTATATAGTCTAAACCAACTTCGTTTGCGATCTCAGCAATTTTTCCTGCATTACCGGAGCCATCTGAAAATTCTGAGTGCATATGGATAGCACCGACATATTCAAACATATTAACTCTTTCTAATTCTTGTTAAAGAATTTAAACTAAACTTCAAATAAAGTTGAATAATGTGTTGTTTTTTCTTTAACTAAATCTGACAATTTAGTCATTAAAATATCTACTCTTTCGTTGCCAACTTCATCTGCATCTTCCCAAGCTTCTTTCGATTCATAAACATAAATTTCACTAAAACTATTTTTTTTTGATTTTTGTTCAAATACAGAATAACTTTCTAATCCATCTGCTTTTATGATGCTTTTAAGTTCTCTTACAACATCTAAATATTCAGAACGTTTTTCTGGAATTATATCATAGTTGATAGAAAATATAACTCTGCTCATTTATTTCCTCATTTTTAAAAATTATAGCTTCCAATATAATTAATTTTTGCAGGTCCTGTTAAAGTTATTTCACTAAAATTTTTATTATTTTTAACAAAATCTACTGTCAATTCATCTTTATCAACTGTAATAAATTTTACGGGTGGTTTTACATTATATTTAAGATTAGATAAAATTGCTGCTGCAACTGTTCCCGTGCCACAAGCTAAAGTTTCAGATTCAACACCTCTTTCATAAGTTCTTATATAAAATTTACTGTCTTCATAGTTTACAATATTTACATTTGTACCATCAGGTTCAAATTCCTTTGAAAATCTTACTTTTCTACCGAAAGCAAAAATATTAAATTCATGAAATTCTTCATCCCCATTTTTTATATCCTCCCAGTAAAATACTGCATGTGGAGAACCAGTATCAATAAAATCAGCGGTAAAGATTTTATCCTCGATATTTATATTTATGTTTTGTTTTAAGTTTTTAGGTGGAAGTAACCTAAACAAAATATTTTCCCCCCGTTTTCCCCCAGAGTAAATTTTACCATTACAATTAAAAACTGTTGTGTTTTTATCTTGTAAAAAAGTTTCTAAGGCAAATTTAATTGAACATCTTGCACCATTGCCGCAAAGCGAACCTAATGATCCATCTGAATTATAATAGGTTAAATCAAAATCATATTCAGATTTTGTATCAACAATTAAAACACCATCCGCTCCAATTCCTTTTCTTCTATGACAGATTTTTTTAATTAAATCTCGCTCAAGAAAAATTTCTTTGTTATTTTCTGAATGAATGAGAATGAAGTCATTTCCAGCTCCATTCATTTTTGTAAAGTTAATTGTTCTCATATAAATAAAAAATAACTCTTTAATATTCTAAGTTCTATAGTCAGAAAAACAAGTTATACAAGTCAACCAAATATGCGTTTAGTAAAATATTATTAAAAATTGTATAGGTATGAAAAAAGACCCAACCAAAGTTTAATGAGCAGATTTAACAATCTTCTCATTACCCCTTGGTGGATGTATATTTAAAACAAAATATCTAAAAACTAAATTACTATTTTATAGCCTGTTGGAATTATATTTTACAAACTACTATTTTCTACCAGAAAATAGTATAAAGCACAGCTAATATTAAGCAAATTACATATGATGCAATATTGAAAACTTTATCTGTTGTAAATAATTTTGCTGTTAAATTAAAACCTTTTGGATCATCATCACTATCGTTTGAAGATAAACTAATCATTCCAATAATTACGGCTGTTATTGCAAATGTATACATCATTTGATCCATGAACGGCAATTCCATTACAGGTAACTTTAACACAAGTGCAACTGGAATTGATAATATTGCACCCCAGATCGCTCCTCTTGTTGTAACTTTTTTCCAGAACAACCCTAACATTGCAACTGCCAATACTCCAGGACTTACCAACCCTGTATATTCTTGAATGTATTGAAATACTTGCGGTAAACTTTTTAACAACGGAGCAATTATTAAAGCAATTACTAATGCTACTGTTGCTGTTATTCTACCAACTGTTACTAATCTTTTTTCCGAACCATTTTTATTTATGTATGGTTTATATATATCCATTGTAAAAATTGTAGCTGTAGAGTTAAGCATACTTGCCAAAGATGAAATAATTGCAGCAGTTAATGCAGCAACAACTACGCCCTTTAATCCGGTTGGAATAAAAGTACTTATTAACCAAGGATATGCTTTATCGTAATTTACTCCTCCTCCGGTTTTTGTAAATGCTTCTCTTACTCCATCAATTATAGCTGTACCTTCCGGTTGAGAATACATTATAAATGCTACTATTCCGGGAATTACAACAATTAAAGGGATGATTAATTTTAGAAATGCTGCAAATGCAATGCCGCGTTGAGCTTCTTTTAATGATTTTGCAGCCAATGTTCTTTGAATTATATACTGATTAAAACCCCAATAATAAAGATTAGCAATCCACATTCCACCAATTAAAACTGCAATTCCGGGCAAATTACTAAACTCGGGATTATCTTTTGTTAAAATCATATGAAACTTATCACCAGCTTTATCGTATATGTGTGCTAATCCGGCAAAAATTCCACCATTTGGGGTTACATAATTTAGAGCAATAATTGTTGTAATTATACCACCCAAAACAAGAAGTATCACTTGAATTACATCTGTCCAAGCAACTGCTGAAAGCCCACCATAAAGTGAATATGCAGCAGCAACAACAGCTAACCCTATCATAGCTGGAACAAGTAAAGTACCATCACCAGTTCCCATTATCGTATCAAGAGCTTTTGCACCCAAAAACATTACGGTAGTTAAATTCACAAACACAAATAAAAAAATCCAAAATATAGCTAGGATTGTTTTTAGTGTTGTATTATACCTTTTCTCAATATATTCCGGAATTGTATAGATTTTTTTTTCAATAAAAATAGGAAGAAAAAATTTACCTACAATAATTAAAGTAAGTGCTGCCATCCATTCATAACTGGCAATTGCTAAACCTCCTGCAAAACCGGAACCGGACATTCCTATAATTTGTTCTGCTGAAATATTAGCTGCAATTAGAGAAGCACCAATTGCCCACCAAGTTAATTTATTACCAGCAAGAAAATAATCGTTTGAATTTTTTTCATGCCCTTTTTTATCTCTTGATACAAAAAGACCTAGACCAACAATGCCTAATATATAGGCTACAAATATTACATAATCAATAGTTGTAAAATTCAAGATCCCCTCTCCAATATTAGTTTAAATTGAGTTTAAACAGACTGTACCCTGTTGTCTTATAGTTAATTCTATTACTTTATTCTTTCCGAGTATATTTTCTATAAAATTCTTGTATTCCTTTACAAATTTATTTGGTAAAAATGCTTGTATTGTTCCGGCAAAACCACCTCCATGAACTCTATAAGCCCCTTCACCCTTCTCGTTTATAAATTTTTCAGTAAATGCTAAAGCTATACTAACACCTTGTTCATTTACATTTTTTGTTGAATAAATATTTTGTAACCATTTAGCCGAAGAATTCCCAGAATCAATTACTAACTTAAGAAATTCAGAAAAATCATTTCTTTTAAGCGCAGCAATTTGTTTGGAAACTCTCTTATTTTCTTCGTAATAATGAAGTGCTCTTAAAATTGCTCTATCACCAACTTGCTTTCTAAGATTTTTTATTTCATCAATAAATTTCTCTTCATCCACTTTTCTTAATACATCATCCCCAAGCTTGTTTGCTACTGATTTCATCTCAGTTGGCACAGAAGCATAATCTTCGGTTAAATCTTCATGATTGCTACCGGAATCAATTATTAACAACTTATAATTCTGTGCAACAAAATCAAAATTAACTTTTTCAACTATGGGATTTTCTTGATCTTCAAAATCTATTGCGATAATTCCACCAGACGCACAAGCCATCTGATCCATCAAACCACATGGTTTTCCAAAATAGTTATTCTCAGCCCATTGTCCTATTTTTGCTAATTCCTCGTTTTCAATCTTATCATCATTATAAAGAGTATTTAATATATTCCCTATTAGAACTTCAATTGATGCTGATGAACTAAGACCGGAACCGGGAAGAACATCACTTGTAATGACTGCTTTAAATCCACCGACTGAAAATCCAAGTTCTAAAAATCTTGCTACAATACCTTTAATCAATGAATTTGTTGTACCTATTTCTTCAGTAAGTTTTTCAATTTCTTTTACATTAATTTCAAAAGGTTTTTCATACCCTTCTGAATAAACTATAATTTGATCATCTTCAGATTTTGAAGCTACTGCAATTGAGTCAAGATTTACACTTGAAGCAATAACTTTTCCTAAATTATGATCTGTATGGTTCCCACTTATCTCTGTTCTTCCAGGAGTACTAAATAGATAAACCTCATTTTCTGTAAATTTTTCACTAAATAAATTAAATAAGTTATTATATCTATTTAATTGCCTTGCTAATTCAATTTTATTATTTCCATATAGCTGAGTTAATATCTCTTCAAAATTTTCAAGTATATTCATTAGTTTCCTTAAATAACATATTGATCTGATATATTTTTTAGTCTTTCAGCAGCTTGTTCAGCAGTTATATCTCTTTGGGCTTCGGCAAGCATTTCATACCCAACCATAAATTTTTTAACTTCTGCCGATCTTAAAAGTGGTGGATAAAAATGAGCATGCAATTGCCAATGTTCATTATCTTTGTTATTGAATGGAGCACCATGCCATCCCATCGTATAAGGGAATGACACATTAAACAAATTATCATATTTTGTTAAAAATCTCTTTAGAATTTCTGCAAGGGATACTTTTTCTTCTTCTAACAAATCATTTATTCTTTTAATATGTCTCTTTGGCAATAACAATGTTTCAAAAGGCCATACTGCCCAATATGGAACTAGTACAACCCAATCATCATTTTCTATTACTACTCGCTCTTGTTTTTCAATTTCTTTTTTTAAATAATCTACTAATAAAACACTATTATAGTTATTAAAATATTTTTCTTGATTTAGATCTTCTTTGTATGGTTCGTTAGGGAGAGAGGTTCCTGCCCAAATTTGTCCATGCGGATGAGGATTTGAACATCCCATGATAGCACCCTTATTTTCAAATATTTGAACCCATTGATATTTTTCACCCAACTCTTGAATTTGATCTCCCCAAATATCAATTATTCTTTTTATATCATTAATTTCCATACGAGGTATTGTTAAAGAATGATTGGGAGAGAAACAAATTACTCTGCTTGTTCCTTGTATTCCTTCTGATCTAAATAATTTGTCGTTATTATCATTATCTAATTGAGAATCAGGCAATAATGCAGCAAAATCATTTGTGAATACAAATGTTTCACTATACTTTGGATTTATTTTTCCGCCTGCCCGCTCATTACCAGGACAAAGATAACATTTAGGATCATATTCAACACTATTTAATGTTGCTGATTGTTCCTCTTTACCTTGCCAAGGTCTTTTGGTTCTGTGTGGAGAAACCAATACCCATTCTCCGGTTAATTGATTAAATCTTCTATGAGGATAATCTTTCATAACTTTTCTATCAGAATAATTCTTTATTACAATATTGTAAAATTAATAAAATTAAAGCTTTTTATTAAGAACTCTTTTCTTTAATTGCTTTGTTTGTTTACTAATATTTGCACCATTAGTAATCGGACAAATAATATATGAGTAGGAATAAGGTTTTGCCGGTAAAGTATATTCTTTGTGAACCAGTCTTCCCCAAGA
>PDWI01000871.1_pt1 | contig 48963 bp, 37 predicted proteins | sample 1430891 | NCBI WGS metagenome assembly PDWI01 (sample SAMN01162508, study PRJNA174530) | Oral metagenome, whole genome shotgun sequencing project. | biome: Marine environment; feature: Marine mammal; material: Swab sample of the gingival sulcus; isolation source: swab sample of gingival sulcus...
GCGCCGTATGGACTGACCTTTGGTGAACACTTTGGATATTGTAAAACTGTAATGTTCTCCGTGTCGTATATTGGAATATCAGCAATTTTTAAAAATTTGCCACAATATTCATGAAATATCCGGACTAACTCTTCTGCCAGGAGTAGTCGTTGGACCAGTCGAGGTCATCTTTTCCATTCAAGGAAAAGGCGATGTCGGATACCTTGCCGTTGGTAAAGGTTATTATTGCCGTCTCAACCTTCTTTTCGGCAAAATACCTGCCGATCAGTGGGGATTTTTTCAACAGGCCGGGATCGACCTGCCGATAGAACCATTTTTCAACACCGGCGCCAAGATCCTTCTGCCGATCCGGATTCCCAAGATAGACGAGTACATCCTGCTTTGTAGAAATACCGGTCTGCAGGAGACCGACATCTGACGCCAGATGCCGCTGCGGAGAAGAACAACCGGCAAGTCCTATGCCAACAACAAAAGAGAAGAACAAAAAAACAATCAATCGCCTCATAAAGCGCTCCATTACAGCCTTGTTAACAATCTTATTCAAGACCTATAGCCCGAGACATACGATTTTTCAATGCCTAATCCGGTGGCAAACGAGAAAAGAGACAAACCGGCCCCTTCGTCAACAAACAGGAAACAGACGAAGAGGCCTTCGACCAGAAAAACGATGCGACTAAGACCGTACGACCTGCTGCAGTATTTTGTAATTTCTCTCGACCATCTCCAGCGGATCGACGAGCAGCCCGGCCTGAATCATCGCATTATCGTGGATCTGGCGGGCGACCTGCTCGGCCAGCCCGGCATCTTTTCCCTGCAGAACAGCCAGGTTCTGTATCAGGGCGTTATCCGGATTGATCTCCAGCTTTTTCTTGCTCTTTTCGATGCCGGGGAACCCCTGCTCTCTCCTGTTGGCGGCCATAATCCGCTCCATAGACGAGGTCATATAGCCATCAGGGTTGACGATCATCGCCGGCGAATCAACCAGCCTCTTGGATACCACAACCTCTGAGATATTCTCAGCCAGGATCTCCTGCAGCCACTTCACCAGAGTTGCCATATCCTCGCTGCCGGCCTTGTCGCTGTCTGCGCCGGTCTTGGCCTCTTTCTCTTCTGCCTCGTCCTTGGTCAGAGAGATATCCGCCCGATCCGCTGAGACAAATTTTTTCCCGTCAAACTCGCCCAGATGGTTCAAGACAAAGTCGTCAATCGGCTCGAGGGTATAGAGTATTTCGATATCCCTTTGCTTGAACATCTCAACATAGGGTCCGGCCTCTATCGCCGCCCTGCTCGGGCCATTGATAAAATAGATCTCCTCTTGCCCGGGGTGCATCCGCAGCAGGTAGTCGGCAAGGGCAATAGGCTTGTCTGCCTCGGATTTTGACGACTCAAAACGCAACAGCGGAGCGATCTCTTTTTGATACTGGTAATCTGAGGTGGCACCTTCTTTCAGATAAATGCCGAAATCGGTCCAGAAGCCCAGATACTTTTCTGGATCCTGCTTGGCCTGTTCCTCGAGAAACTTCAGAAAACGCTTGGTGATAACCTTGCGGATCTTTGCAACCAGGGCGTTATCCTGAAGCGCCTGTCGGGAGATATTCAGCGGCAGATCCTCACTGTCGACGACACCCTTGAGAAAGCGCAGCCACTCTGGCAGGATATTCTTTGAATGCTGGTCAATGAGGATCCGCTGGCAGTACAGGTTCACCCCCGGCTCCATCTTGCCAAAGCCAAAGCTTTCGAAGTTTTCCTCCGGCGCAAACAGCAGGGCGTTTATCGCCAGCGGCGCATCGGCTGTAAAATGCAGCCTGTATTTGGGCTCTGTCGCCGCGTTGGCAATGAATTTGTAAAATTCGGTATACTCTTCATCGCCGATCTCGCTGCGGCTCTTGGTCCACAGTGCCTTTACCGTGTTGAGGGTATCCCCATCGAGTTTTACCGGAAAGGCGACAAAGGCAGAATACTGCTTGACAATGGACTCAATCTTCCATTTTTTCGCGTAATCAGCGGCATCCTCTTTTAGCTCGACAATAATCTTTGTCCCCCGGTGTATCCCCGGCTTTTCAACGATAGAAAAACTTCCCGCACCATCGGAAACCCATTCATGCCCCTCGCTCTTATCCCAGGACCTGGTTTGTACCGTAACCTTATTACCGGCCATAAAGGCCGAGTAAAAGCCGACCCCGAACTGTCCGATAAGGCTCACATCCTTTCTGGCAGCTTCAACCAGCTCTTCCAGATAGGAACTTGAGCCGGAATGGGCAATGGTGCCGAGGTTGTTTTCCAGTTCATCTCTGGTCATACCAATACCGGTATCGGTGATAGAGAAGGTATTTTTCTCCTCGTCAAGCTCGATGACGATCTCCAGCGGCAGATGGTCGTCAAAGATATCGCTGCTGGTAAGACTGGCGTGCCTGAATTTTTCCAGGGCATCGGCGGCATTGGAAATCAATTCGCGTACAAAGACATCCCGTTCGGTATAGAGCGAATTGATAACAATATCGAGGATTTTTTTTGTCTCTGTCTTAAATTCAAAGGTGGTTTTCGTATCGTTCGTACTGGTCATGCATTACCTCATTTGTTTTTCAAGGGTTGGCTCAACAACCTCTCCCGCAGAGTAAAGGGGAAAGACACCTTGCTTTCCATTGATTTTTTCCCCAAAGTCGGAGACAATGGTAAGCATCGATAGAGCGCTGTCAAGATCCCCTCTTCACATCAGAACCCTAGGGAAATACGATGAAAATTTTCGTTGTCGGCGACATACATATGGGTATGAACGGTTTTGACAAACTCCCCGCCCTGGCAGAAGATGACCTGCTCATTCTCAACGGGGATCTGACCAATTTTGGCGGAAGAGACGAAGCCAGCCAGGTTCTGGAGCGGGCAATGTCGATCACCCCGAATGTCCTTGCCCAATTCGGCAACCTCGACCGCCCAGAGGTCAACGACTATCTTGACGAGCGGAGGATTAACCTGCACGGACAGGCCCGGCTATTACCAGGCCCTCTTGCCGTTGCCGGTGTCGGCGGTTCCAATCAGACACCGTTTAGAACCCCCTCTGAATTTACAGAAGAAGAGATGCTGCAACTGGGAACAACGGCCTGCCTGAAGGCCCAACAGCTGATCGGTGAGGCCAACGAACAAGGTGCAGAAAGGCTCCCTCTGCTGCTCATCTCCCATACACCTCCGTACGAGACGGCGGTTGACAGGATTCATTCAGGGGCCCATGTTGGTTCAACGGCCATACGCCAGCTGATTGAGACCTTCCGGCCCGATCTCTGTATCTGCGGACATATTCACGAGGCACGCAATACCGACCGTATCGCAGAAACCCGGATCGCCAATCCGGGGATGCTTGCGACAGGTGGCTTTGTCCGTATCATATATGAACATTCACAACTGCATATGGAACTGCTATGAACAACTCCTGCCAAACGCTCATTTTAGGCGCAGGCCTTTCCGGGCTGAGCCTTGCCCACCAGCTCAGACAAGAGGCTCCCGATCACCGTTTTCTCGTTCTCGAACAGGGCGACAGGGCGGGTGGCGTGATACAAACCCACAGAGAACAAGGCTTCACAAGCGAGATAGGACCGCATGGTTTTCTTGACAACTGCCCGGAATCACAAACTCTCTTACAGGAGACCGGCCTTGAAAAGGAGGCCATCAAGGCGCCGCTTATCGATTTTGTGCGTTATGTCTATCTCAACGGCAGGCTCAACCTTATTCCCCAGACACCGGGCAGGATCCTGAAGGCCCCCCTGATCCCCTGGCGGGCCAAGCTGCGTATCCTGGCAGATCTCTGGACACCCTACCTCGAGGAAGAGCCGACCGTGGCCAAGTGGGTACACCATCGATTTGGTCCTGCCCTTCTCCCCTACGTCGATGCCGCCTTCACCGGCACCTATGCTGGAGATATCGACAAACTGACCATCGACAGCGTCATGCCGGCTCTGAGAAAACTGGAGCGGCAGTACGGCTCTGTCCTGCGCGGCCTTTTGGTGAGGATGCGCCAGAAAAAAAAGACCGGAGCAGAGAAATTTTCGATGCCGGCCATGACCAGCTTTCCCGGCGGCATGGAGCGGCTGGTCGAACGCCTGGCCGAACCCTTACAACCAGGCGTTGATCTGCATCTGCAAACGCAGGTCACCTCTGTGAAAAGAGACGCGGAAGGCTGGAGCGTTACCGCTGGCGAAAAGCGTTATAGCGCCAAAAACCTCGCCTTCTGCCTGCCGATCAACGCCAGCTTACGTCTTCTCGCCGAGATTGTCACCGATCTGCCGGTCAACAAGGTGCCACTCGCCTGGATTGCCTCGGTTGTTTTCGGTTTCGGGGCAGGGGTTAAACTGCCGCCCGGATTTGGCTACCTCTCACCGGAGCAGGAGAGGCGATTCGGCCTGGGTACCCTTTTCTCTTCGAATATGTTTGCCGGACGCGCACCTGAGGGCTGCGTGATCACAGAAACGCTGTTCGGCGGCCGGAGGCATCCGGAATATCTTGAGCTGGACCAGGAGACACTGGCAGCAAAGACCCTGGCCGATGTTCAAGATATTCTCAATATCCGCGATCAGCCCGTCTACCAGGCGGTGCTGCGCTCCCCGGGAGGAATCCCGCAGCTGGAGGCTGGCTATCCGAAGTTGCTGCAGTGGAAGAACGCCATCGAGAAGAGAGACAACAGCCTCTTTATCTGCGGTTTCGGCTGGGGAGGGATAGGCGTCAACGACACAATAAAACTCAGCGTACAGACGGCAAAGGCTCTTATCACATCACAGAGACAGGCGCACACGACAGAGCTGAAAGGTCTCTATTTTTAAAAGGAGTCCCAAAGAGAACACCAGGAAACGCCTGCAGGCTACCGGGTGGTCAGTTTGTTGTTAAGAATCTCCATCTGTGCCGACACAGAGGTATCACGAAGAATTTTATCGGAGATGACCTTTATTGAATGCACCACCGTCGAATGGTCGCGATGAAAGACCCGGCCGATATCGGCGAGGGTTTCTCTGGTATGTTTCCTGGCCAGATACATGGCCATCTGCCGAGGTATGGCGACGCTCTTTTTCCTCGACTTGGAGAAGAGGTCTCCACTGCTGATCTTGAACTGCTCACAGACAAGATCACATATCGCGGTCACATTCAGATCCGCCTGCATTCCGGCCACACTTTCCACCACCTCACGGACCATGTCCAGGTCGACAACGCCTCCGGTCAACTGCGCCCTGGCACGAAGCGCAAGCACCGCAGACTCTATCTTTCTGACATCCCCCTTGATACGGCCGGCAATAAAGCCAAGTACATCTTCGTCAAGAGCGAGCTTTTGCTGGGCGGCTTTCTGGCGAACAATACGCAACCGGGTCTTCAGATCCGGGGCCATAATGGTCGCCACAAGACCGGAGGCCATACGCGAGCGAAATTCGTTATCAATATCGACAAGCTCCCTCGGGCTGTTCTTTGCGGTCAGAACAACCCGCTTACCACTGTTGATCAGCATATTGATAACATCATTCAACTCTTCTTGCGTCTTCTTTTTACCCTTCAGGGTATGGACATCTTCAACGAGCAGGATATCACATTGTTCCTGATACTTGCGTTTGAAATCATCCATCGTTCTGGCCTTGATACCGTTGATCATCTCCATCGCAAACTGGTTGGCCGTCAGATAGTGGAGCCTGGTCATCGGCGCATCCTGAAAAACCTTATGGGCCACGGCATGCGTCAAATGGCTTTTACCAAGCCCGGTATCGCTGTTGATATAGAGGCAGGGGGCAAAACGCCCGTCTTCCGATGCCATTGCTTGACAGGCAGACTCGGCGAGGATATTCGATTCTCCGACCATAAACTGATCGAAGGTATAGCGTGGATGCAGATTTTTTGACCTGGAGTTATTGATCGGGACGTTGGGAAGACGCATCTGTCTACCCGAAAAAGGCCCTTCACCTTCTGTCGCAGACAGCGACTCTGGGCGGGAAACATCCTCTGAAAGCACAAGAGAAACCCCGGGCATACCCTGGTCTTGCAGATGCCGTTCAATCTTATCGCCAAAGGATCTCTTGACATAGGCGCTGAAAAACCGATCAGGGGTTTTGAGAACAAACTGTCCGTTTTCGAATTTCTCAAAACGAAGGGGCTCAATCCACAGATGATAGACGCTCTCCGACATTGACTGCTTGAGAGTCTCTTTTACTTTGTCCCAGGCCATATCGAAAAAAATACCTCCCCAAAAACCAAAAAGACAAAAGGCCCTAACAGACAGAGTCTGCTATCCTCTCATCACCACAACGCAAAAAGATACAAACACCACCACACAGATATACTGCGTAAAAAACATCCGCCGCAGCCAAAGCACAAAACGCACCCCGCGGAGGCAAGAACCATATTGCTGCAGTCACAGGCGTGGCTTGATGGAGAAAAAAGGAACCGAAGAATGCCACAGAGAGACCAGCAAGGGCGGGCATCCGACAGAGCAAAGATGCCTGTCTCGACTCCTTTCATATTAACGGAGGAGGATAAACGGAACCGGAGTTCTGGTCAAAGATCATTTTGAGATATTTTCGGTGTTGACAGGCTGTCGGCTCTCCCCAGCCCTAAGGCCCCTAAAAAAGAAGATTTTCAAGGTTACCTGCCTCTAAGCTCCTATTTTACACCCCCTTCAAAGGGAAACTGTTTTTCCTGCGGGATATGCTATGCTTAGGCTCGTTTTCAAAAAGTTATCAACAACGACAACATAATATGTTACTCAACATTTCTAAAAATAGCTCAAAATATTGAGACATAAATCAAAATTATGCCGAAGAAATAAAGGTATCAACGACAATACAGCAACTTCCAAAATCAAAGAAAAAATATATTTTTTATCCCCCCTCGCAGACAGCGCAGCTTGAGACACCGACGACATCCTCCTTGTGAGGACTACGGTGAAAAGCCGTTTGTCTCTATCCTGGTTCCGCAGACAAGAACAAACAGGATTTTTACAAAAAAAACATTTAACGCCTATAAATAATTATATTTTTCCCCATTACACGACTTCCAAGACGGCCTGAGTCTTTTGTTCGACCGTCCTTGCCAGGGTAAAAACAAGGACTCTGGCTGCACCGTTTTTCCTGAAGACCCTGGCGCACTCAGCAACGGTTGTACCAGTGGTAAAGACATCATCAACCAGCCCCACAGACAAGCCTTGGACATCAACACCATCGGCAAGCGAAAAAACATTTTTGAGGCTTTTTCGACGCCTTTTCGCGTCCAGAGATACCTGAGGAACTGTGGCAACGTTTCGGCGAAGCAGTGTTGGCTTAATACGTTTTTTATGGTTTTCAAAACAGATTTCAGCAATCAGCATGGATTGATTGAACCCCCTCTGGCGTAATTTCTTTCTGTGTAAGGGGACAGGGACAATCAGATCACAGTCTGCAAAAAAGGTGGCAATATGATCGCCAACCAGCGCCTTGATAGCCCTTTTTACAGAGAGATCCCCCGCATACTTGAGCCGGGAGACAATGGTGCGTACAGGCCCCTGGTAGTGAAAAAGAGACCGTGCCGCGGTGTAAGGCGGTGGCTTTTTCAGACAGGCTCCACAAAGATGGGGCACATCATCGGCTGACTCGATCTCGATCCCGCAGAGAGGGCAACAGGGAGGGCGCATCCTTGTCACCTCGGCCAAACATTGCCGGCAAAGTGTCTCTTTAGAGAAAGCTTGCAGATAACGGTCACAGGCGACACAACGCGGCGGAAAGACGAGGTCAAGCAGCGCAGCCGTATAATCCTTGTATTGCATGGAACCCCCTTTTTAACCTGCAACAGCCTCTGCAGAGCGCAACAGCAGAAGGTCATCAAGCAACTGCGGCAAAAGCATCAGCAAAAGCCCTCCTCAACAAAAAACATATGCCCCTGACAAGGGGATTTTTTTATCTCTTTCAACATCCAGGGGTATCGAACAACGTTTCAGAAGAGAAAAAGTCGCTTTTGCGCGATTAAAGAAGACAGAGGGTTTGCATTTACAGACAAACATGGCATAATGTGCCAGATTTTACAATGGCCTTCCGGAACAAAAGCTCCCGGAGACCTGCGACAAAAGAAGAAGAGACTCTGCGGCCGCTCGGACTCAACAAGAGAACCTTCGTTTTCTGTTATTGGCTGAAGACGGCTGCTTCATTGACAGAAAAGCCAACACCTCATTTATCTTTCGCCCAGGACTGACTATGGTACAAAGAAATATATTCCTCATTCCCGTTGTCCTCCTTTTTCTCCTTGCCAGCGCCACAGGTGGTACAGCAAAGACCAACGTCTTTCTGCCCCTTGGGATAGCCAGCGCCGAGAAACCTCTCTCCTATGCCAATCTCTCGGATAGCATGCTGGAAAAACAGCTTGATCAAGCGGTATTTACGCTCATACCACGGGCGGAGCTACCAGCGTTTATTGGTCCTTTAACCACCTGGCCACCGCCAATTACTTCATTACAAAAACTGGCCGACAAGACAAATGCAGACAACATCGCTGTCGGGACACTGACAATCCTCGGTGACCAGCTGTCGTTAGACGTAAAACTTTTTGATCTGCTCTCACCCGATCAGCCAACTTTCTATTATGCGACCGGAACGGATATAAACAGTCTTCCAGCGCTGATCGACCAGGTGCAGCAGGAGATGAAGACCTATTTACAAAAGGAGTCGAAAATTGCCACAATTGCCCCCGCCGGTAACGAACGAATAGATTCAGGAGCGATCTTGCGGCAAATCAGAACCAAGCGTGGAGACCTCTACGATCAAACGGCCTTAAAAGACGATCTCAAGGCTATCTTCAGGATGGGGTATTTCAACGATGTATCCATCGAGGTTGAAGATACCGATCAGGGCAAGGAGATTATCTTCCGTGTGGTTGAAAAGCCTGTTGTCAAAGCGATCGTCTTTGAGGGCATAGATGAGCTCAAGGAAGAAGATGTCAGGGAAGCGGCCAATGTCAGAGAGCATTTCATTCTCAACCTCCTGCAGATAAAAGAGGCCACAGAGGCCATCAAGCAGCTGTATAAAAGCAAGGGCTACTACAACTGTGCAGTGACAACAGATATTTCCTATCCGGATGCCAACAATGCCGTCGTCAAGTTTGTCCTTGACGAGGGGGAGAAGACCTATATCAAGAAGATCTCCTTTACCGGCAACAAGACCTTTGACAACGACGAACTCCTCGATCAGATGGAAACCGGCGAGCGCTGGTTTATGTCCTGGCTGACGGACTCCGGCCTCTTGGATATGCAAAAGATCCAGCAGGATGCCCAGAGAATCATTGCCTTTTACAACAACAATGGTTTTTTAGAAGCAAAAATCAGTGATCCGGCCATCAACCAAAAGGACGGCTGGATCTACATTGTTTTCGTTATCGAGGAAGGCCCCCGTTTCCGTGTCGGGACGGTTGATTTCAGTGGAGATCTGCCCAAAAACAGGCAGGAGCTTTTAGACCTGCTCTCCATTCGCAAGGAAAAATACCTCAACCGGCAGATTGTCCGCGAAGACATCATGAAACTCACGGATTATTACGCGGAATCAGGTTACGCCTTTGCCCATATCAGACCGATAATCAACAAATCAAGCAGCGGCAACCGTATGGACATCACCTTTGCCATCGACAAGGGCAACCTCGTCCGCTTCAACCGTATCATCATCAAAGGGAATACCCGAACCAGGAATAATGTCATACGCCGTGCCTTGAAAATCACAGAGGGTGGAATCTTCGACTCCAAGGCCATACGCCAGAGCACCATGGCCCTCCAAAGACTGGGTTTTTTCGAAGAGGCCATCATCACTCCGGAACCGGCCACAGAACCCGACCTGATGAACGTTATTGTTCAGGTGAAAGAAAAAAGTACCGGAACCTTTAGTATCGGTATGGGATACAGCTCCGCAGACAAGTTGATTTTCATGGGACAGATCTCTGAGAACAACTTTCTCGGCCGTGGCGATAGCCTCTCACTTTCGGCGAATCTGAGCAGCAAATCATCGCGATTTAATCTGGCATATACCAATCCACACCTCAATGACTCGGATCTCTCCTTTGGTGTAGACCTGTTCAATACCAAGCGCGAGTACAATAACTACACCAAGGAATCAAAGGGCGGCGGCCTGCGCATGGGTTACCCGATATTCGAAAAATGGCGGCTGTATGGCAATTACAGCTACACGGACACCGATCTTACAGAGGTTTCTGACCAGGCCTCGTATATCATACGACAATCTGTGGACCTGCATATCACCAGCGCCTTGAAGTTTTCGCTGGTTCGCGATACCAAGGACCGTTTTTACAACCCGTCCAACGGATCCCGTAACGTCCTCAGCGTAAAATACGCGGGCGGTTTTCTCGGTGGAGATGCACAGTTTACCAAGGTTGAAGGCTCCACAAGCTGGTATTTCCCTCTCTTCTTCAAGATGGTTCTCCATATCAAGGGTGCCGCCGGACAGGTCTTTGAGAACGAAAGTGATAGGCTGCCCGTGTATGAAAGGTTTTATCTTGGAGGCCTCAACTCGATACGTGGTTTTGAATACGCCGATATCAGTCCGATAGACCCGCTCACCAAGGAGCATATCGGTGGAGACAAGATGTGGTATACAAACACAGAGATCATCTTTCCTCTTCTTGACGCCCAGGGTATCAGAGGAGTTGTCTTTTACGACGCGGGGCAGGTCCTCAATGACGATGAAGACTTCTTTGAAAACACGGAGGAGACAATCAAGCAGGCAGTGGGGCTTGGCATACGCTGGCTGTCACCGCTGGGACCGCTGCGCCTGGTTTGGGGGTATAACCTCGACCCCGAACCGGACGAGGATGAAACGGTGTGGGATTTCAGCGTTGGTGGAAGTTTCTAGCAGAGAGCGCAAAAAACCTGGCTGAATTGAAGTGTTTTCGCTCGAATGGATTGGAGAGACCCTGAAGGTACGGCCCCTTTTACGCCTGGACAGGCCGTGGAAGATTGCTCTTTTGGAGAGTTGAGTTTTGGCAACGATACAAACGACAGAGGCGGTGCGAAGCGCAGTGTCAGGCCAATGATATACGGCGAACGTCTCTGTCAGCTGCCCGCAGGCGGCTCGCTCACCGTGCAGGGGCTTCGGGGCAGCAGTCCTGCCCTGCTGGCCGCAACCATCGCCGAGGCCAGACCATGTTGCTGTGTCCTCTCCGACGAAAACCTTGTCGCAAATTTTGCAAGTGATCTCAAGCTTTTTACAGACAGAGAGGTCCTCGTCTACCCGGGACAGGAGATCCCGCCCTACACCCCGCTTTCTCCAGATCAGCGCATCACCGCAGAAAGGCTCTCGACCCTCTACAGGCTCGAAGAGATTGACAGACCGATCCTTATTACCTCGATTGAGGCGCTCCTCAGGCGCATCATGCCACGACAGAACCTGTTCAACAGCGCCGACTATGTCGAGGCCAACCAGGAATGCGACTTCGAGGGCCTGCTGAACAACCTACACAACCTGGGCTACGAACAGACGGCCCTGGTGCAAACGGTTGGAGATTACGCCCACCGCGGAGGCATTGTAGATATTTATCCGCCACCCTTTCTACAGAGCAATGGCCAACTCCACCAGGGCCCTCTACGCCTTGATTTTTTTGGAGATACCCTGGACAGCATACGCTCGTTTGATCCGGGAACCCAGAGATCTGTCGATGCAGTAAAGGATGCGACCCTGCTTCCGGTAACCGATATTCTCCTCCCAGCGGATTCTTTGCAGCGGGGTACACTTGTCGAGCAGTTCGGGCAGATGGGAGAAGAGCAGAACTGGAACAGCGAAGAGACAGCCCGTATTATCAGTCACATCAAAAACGGCATCCGCTTTGCCGGCATGGAGTCTTTTCTCCCTCTCTACTACGGAGATGGGCAGCAAAGCAGCTCTGTGCCGCTCGACTATCTGCCACAGAAAAGCCTTCTGCTGCTCTGTGACCCTGATGCCATCGGCCAGGCCATGCATATAAGTATTGAGAGGATCGAAAGTAACCACCGTACCGCCCAGAGCAGAAACATCCCGGCACTTCCCCCCTCCCGCCTTTTCCTCTCCGAAGAAGAGGTGAAAAAAAGACTTGCAGCCTTTCCCAGGGTTCTTGTCAGCGACTTTCCGGGTAGAGATGAAGAGACGCTGACCATACGCACAAGCAACCACCAGCTGCTCAAACAGGAGATAGCGCTTCGCAGGGCAAAATCGGGTCTGCTCTCTGTTCTGGCCGAACAGATCGCCACCTGGCAAAAAGAGGCTGGGCGGGTGGTTATCTGCTGCCGCTCCCCGCGGCGTACCCAAAATCTCTCCGAGCTCCTTCCGCGCTACCACAATCAGATCAGCCTGCTGCCATCTCCATTACAACTTGCCAGGCCGGAGCAAGATATCAGCCCAGAGATCCTCTATCTCTGCGACCATCCACTTGCCCAGGGCTTTTCGCTCAGCGATGCACGCCTGCATATCGTCTCGGAAAGTGAACTCTTCGGCGAGATGCGGGTTGGCGGAAAATCGAAAAGACGCGCCAGGGGCGAGCCCATCCGCTTTACCGAACTCGAACAAGGCGATATCGTTGTCCACCGTGACCACGGTCTGGGTATATACCGGGGAATGAGTACCCTGACGTTTCAGGGCATTAAAAATGACTTTATGCTCATCGAATACCGTGATGGCGACAAACTCTATCTCCCGGTGGACCGGTTGCATCTGGTCTCCAGGTATCAGGGACTCTCGGACAGGCCTGCCAAAATAGACAAACTGGGGGCACAGTCCTGGAAAGCCACAACATCCCGGATCAAGAAAGAGGTATGGAAGGTCGCCCTCGAGCTGCTCGACATCTACGCAAAAAGAGAGATCAGGCAGGGGCGCAGGTTTTCAGCCCCGGGCGAGATGTTCCACGAACTCGAGGAATCCTTTGCCTTTGACGAAACACCCGGCCAAGCCCAGTCGATACGAGATGTCCTCGATGATCTCAGCTCAGACAAGCCAATGGACCGGCTTGTCTGCGGCGATGTTGGTTACGGAAAAACCGAGGTGGCCGTCCGGGCGGCCTTCAAGGTCGTTGAAGACGGTTTCCAGGTCGCCATTCTGGTTCCGACAACGGTTCTCGCCGAACAACATGCCAAGACCTTTCAAGAGCGCCTCAACGGGTTTCCGGTCAACATAGAGTGCATCAATCGATTTCGCTCGACCGCCCAACAGCGGCAAATTATCAGGAAGCTTGCCGAAGGGAGCATCGATATCATTATAGGCACCCACAGGCTTCTCTCAAAAGACGTGGAGTTTAACAATCTGGGACTGTTGATCATCGACGAGGAACACCGCTTTGGCGTTGCCCACAAAGAAAAGCTGAAAAAAATGCGGGCAATCGTCGATATCCTTACCCTGACGGCAACCCCTATCCCCAGGACTCTGCAGATGTCTCTGCTTTCCATACGGGATCTCTCTGTTATCTCCACCCCTCCGGAACAAAGACAGCCGGTCAAGACCTTCGTTGCCCAGTTTGACGAACTGGTCATCAAGGAGGCGGTCACAAAGGAGTTGCGCAGGGGTGGCCAGGTCTTTTTTGTGCACAACCGGGTAAGGACCATCCAGAGGACAGCGGCCATGGTACAAAAACTTGTCCCCGAGGCGAAAATTGCGATAGCCCACGGCCAGATGGCCGGCAAAGAGCTGGAAGAGGTAATGGTTGCCTTTGTCAGCCAAAAAATCAATGTCCTGGTGGCAACAACAATTATCGAATCCGGCCTGGACATCCCCTCGGCCAATACCATCATCATCAACCGCGCAGACCTGCTTGGCCTCGCCGAGATATACCAGCTCAGAGGACGGGTCGGCAGATCGTCGACCCAGTCCTTTGCCTATCTTCTGGTACCTTCGATGGACAGCCTCACCAGAGAGAGTAAAGAGAGGCTTCGTGCCCTTATCGACTGCAGCGAGCTGGGCGGAGGCTTCAAACTGGCAATGAGCGATCTGCAGATCCGGGGTGGCGGGAACCTGCTCGGCGTATCACAGAGCGGGAATATTGCCGCAATCGGCTACGACCTCTATCTTGACCTTCTCCAGCGCACAGTGGCCGACCTCAAGGCACGATCTGCTGACGGGCTGGAGAACGGGCTTGAAGAAGAGATTGATCCCGAGGTGAACCTGCAGATCTCTGCCTATATTCCGGGCGATTATATCCCGAATATCGGCCAGCGCTATATCATGTACAGAAAGATTGCCGCGCTCGCAAAAGCAGATACAGAGGATATGGACGATCTGAAAGAAGAACTCAGGGATCGTTACGGCCCTCTCCCCGGTGAAGCAGAAAACCTCTTTCGGATCGTCCACCTCAAGAAGATCCTAGCAGCCCTGCACATCAACAAGCTCGAACAGGGGCGAGACAACCTGGTCTTCAGTTTTCTAAAGACCACACCAATACATCCGGAAACCCTGCTTGCCTTCGTTGCCCAGCAGACCAGCAGGAAAAAAAATATTTTCCCCAAGCTCACCCCAGATAACAGATTGATTCTTCCCTTATCCCTGGACTCCGAAGAACTGATCTTTTCGGGCATCCATACGACCCTGGACCTGCTCCAGCGATTGGAAAAAAATGCATAAAACGATGACTCCCCAGCCAAAACTGTTTTCCTGGAAGACAATCGACAGGATATTTCTCGACCTTGACGGGACCCTGCTCGATAAATATTTCGACGACTACTTCTGGGAAGAATATGTACCAGGGAAATATGCGAAAAAATACGCCACCGACGAGGATACCTGCAGAAAAAAGCTGATAGCCATTTATAAAACAGTTGAAAATACTCTGGAATGGACAAATCTTGATTACTGGTCAGAAAGACTTGGTCTTGATATACCCGCGCTCAAAAAGGAGATCAACCATCTGGTTCGACTGCATCCTTATGTTACCGATTTTCTTGCCTACGTACGGGAAAAAGGGAAAGAGATCTTTCTGGTCACCAACGCCCACCCCAAATCCCTGGAGGTGAAACTGGCAAAAGAAGATATAACAGGCGCCTTTGACGGTATCATCCACTCACAGGCCGTCGGCTTTGCCAAGGAACAGCCGGAATTCTGGCCAGAGCTGGCAAAGATCCAGCCTTTTGACAAAAGACGTACACTCTTTGTCGATGACACCGTAAGGGTGCTGGATACGGCCAGACAATACGGCTTTACACATCTGATTCACATCGCCAAACCGAGCTCGAAACTTCCCTATGCCCCAGCCCCTGGATACCTCTGTATCAGAGATTTTCAGCAGCTGCTTTTTTAAAGAAAAGAGGAGATCCTCTTGCAATGTCTAAAGGCTGATTTATATTTCTGTTGAGATACCCCGGCCTTCAGATGCCTGTGGTCTGGATTTCTCATCGGCAAAGTTTTTCTAAGACCAAGGCACAGGGCCTTTGCTTGTCGTATACGACAGGGAATGCCTTGCAACGAAGACTCACCGAAAAATCGCCCACCCGCAGAGAAGTTTTTTTATCTCTCTGCAAAAACAGACTGTTTTTGAGTGAGCTCATTAAAATTAAGTGGCTAAAGATACAATAAAAGAACTCATGAGCAGTTTGGATTAGGCAAAACAGCTGTCAAATCAAGACCGATAGAAATTATGCGCAATCGCCTTATCCCCTTGGTCATCTCTTGTGTATTTGCGGCGCTCTTACCCGTATCTCTGGCATGCGCAACGGAGAAGATCACCATCATCCGCGATATTGGCTCAAAGGAGCTGATCGGCAACAGCCTTGTTGCCATTGCCCTTGCGGTACAGGACAATGCCGACTATCTGGAATTTCCGGTACAGATGACAGCCGATGGTCAGCCGGTTCTTTACCGAGAGTCTATGCTCGACGAAACAACCGGAGCAAATGAGTTCTTTTCCGAAAAAAGAAAAGAAGATCGGAGTATCTCTGTTGCGGATCTCAACCTCAACGAACTGAGGCAACTCAGACAGAGACGCTTGGAACAAAACGATCCTCTTCCTCTGCAGCTGCCCATCGCCTCGTTTTCCGAGGCCCTGGCCCTGCTGCAAAGACTGAATGCAAATCTGGGGAAAGAGACCGGATGTGTAGTGGATATAAAAGGCCCAGCCTTCTATGAGGGCGACGATACCACCGAAAGTCCGGTAATAGATACCCTTATCAAGGCAGGCTACACAGCAGAGGACAAGGTTTTTATCCAGAGCAACGACCCGGATGCCCTGCGAAGGCTCGCTGACTACAGCGTCAAGACATACGGCTGGAAGTTTCCGATGATTCAGGTGCTTGATCCTGCCAATACCAGCTGGCTGCTCACCAACAGCGGCCTGCGAATACTCCCATCATACGCTACGGCACTGGCCGCCCCGGAAACGGTCTGGCAGAAGCAGACGATTTCCGGACGCGCAACAGAATCCCTGATACAGACACTGCAGAGTTATGGCATCAAGCTTCTGTCCATCGGCGAAGAAAAAGGCTTGAAGACAGATATTTACGGAGAGATGGAGACATCCTCCCCCCAAAAGACAGATTTTTTTGCGGCGGATGGCTTTTATATCTTAGACGAGATCAACAGCAACCAGACGAGGCAAAAAAAGGCTCCCTCCCTGCCGCCCTTTTTTTCTGATCTCGGCCTGAAACAGCCCGAGAAGAGCAAGGAGATGCCCTTACAAGAAAAAAACCAGCCGCAGAATAAGAACAAATTGAGTATACATCCAGATCTGCAGCAGGATGATTCTACAACTGACTGATATATCAAATTTTTCGTAATTTATGCTCAATTTTTTTCAGAAAAAGCATGTGCAAAGGATCGTGATAGGCTATCATTTTCACAGATTTCCAGCGATACAACTCTATGAAGGAGGCTCTACGATGAAAAGATGTATTGTGTTTTTACTCCCGGTATTCATTTTTACACTGATGTCCTGCGCCAATCAAGATATGAACAAAGGCGTTCAGGGGGCGGGGATAGGAGCTGCCGGTGGCGCTATTGTTGGTCAGGCCATTGGCCGCGACACCGAAGCAACCCTGATTGGTGCGGCGGTAGGAACAATGCTTGGCTATATTGTTGGAAACGAAATGGACAAGTTCGACAAACGGGAACTCAACCACGCCTACGAGTTTGGCCGTTCTGGTCAGACAACGGCCTGGAGAAACCCCGATACCGGCAACAGTTATCAGGTCACTCCTGAGCCGGCGTATACCAAGCCTTCGAACCCGCAACGTTACTGCCGCAGGGCAGAGATTATAGCGGTCATTGATGGAAAGTCAGAAAAGACCTATACCACGGCCTGCAGGAACAATGCCGGCCAATGGGAGTTGCAAAACTAGAAACCTGCTCAAGATTGAGGTTCACGAACCTTCTTTTTTCGGAGAAAAGATGGTTCTCTACAAACAATCTTGCTTGCAGACCTTTTCTGTCTGACTATTAGAGAGGAACACTCTCTTCTTTGATTCTCGGGGGCCTCAGAAAACTGCAGGCTCCCGAAAATAATTCACCTCTGATAGGCAATTTTCGATGCTCACCAACGACGAGGAGCGACTGCCGGTACTGCCTGTTCTTGCCCTCATATTGGCGATGGGGCTTTGGTCGAGTTCCTTCATTGCCTTGAAAATAGCCTTTCGCGCCTACGATCCGATGGTTGTGATCTTTGGTCGTATGCTTATCGCCTCGCTCTGTTTTTTTATTGTCGCCAAAAGGGTGGTCAGATCGATCCACTACCAGAAAGGGGATTATAAGCTGATCCTCTTTATGACCTTCTGTGAGCCCTGTCTCTACTTCATCTTTGAGGCCAAGGCCATGGTCAATACAACGGCATCCCAGGCCGGGGTGATAACGGCGACACTGCCCATAATGACTATGTTTGTGGCGGCCTTTTTTCTCAAAGAGAAGATCTCACCCAAGGCCAGCCTGGGCGCGGCCATAGCCCTGGCAGCGACCGTATGGCTCACCCTGGAGAGCAGTCCCAGTGAGGAGGCCCCTCACCCGATATTGGGAAATATTTTGGAAGGTATGGCTATGGTCTGTGCCACAGGCTATACCATCACCTTAAAGGTGTTGACCAAAAGGTACTCCCCATTTTTTCTGACTGCAGTACAGGCACTTGCCGGCTGTTTTTTTTACTTCCCCCTATTGTTTTTGCCATCGACCAATCTGCCGCAAGAATTCGAGCTCCTGCCCTTTTTGGCCGTCCTTTATCTGGGCTCGTTCATCACCCTCGGGGCGTATGGACTCTATAATTACGGGATAAAATATATTCCGGCAAACAGGGGAACAATCTTTGTCTATCTGATCCCTATCTTCTCGGTGATACTTGGATATCTGGTGTTGGACGAGAGCTTTACCCTGCGGCAGGTTTTCGCCGGGCTGCTCATTCTCACCGGGGTATATATTTCACAAAAACAGCGGAAATAAACAGTAAGGAAAAGAGGATACGGACCCCTGCCGGGTTTTCACCGGATGCCCATCCGAAAAACTGGTTCTTACCAGTAACACCTAGTCAACGTCATCAACATCAACCTCATCGGTGTCGGCGATCGCATCCTCATCCTCGTCGAGTATATCGTCGTCAGTACTCCCGTTTTCGTCGACATTCTCTTCTTCCTTACTGTTCATCTGGCGAACGGCTTTGGGAATCTTAGACTCGGGGAGGACAAGATCGGTGATTTTTACGATCTCCTCTCGCAGATCTGGATCAGCGAGGCAGACCTCACAGGTTTTTGCGTGTTTTTCCATAAACGAAACCATCCTCGCGGGGGCCATAGTCTCGTTCTTGACATGGAGATACCAGGACTTTATCTGTTTGATCAATCTTTCGCACTGCATGGACAAGTGTCTGTTTGTACTTTTTTCAAGGATCCAGGGCCCGGAAAGCCAGCTCCTTCCACTTTGCATATCTTTACAAAACCAACATAATAAAGTATAATTACCACTTTTCAACGATAAAGAAGAACAAAGGTGAAAAAACCACGCCCTTTTACCAAATCTTTATCTGCGAAGCCCCCAGCGACAAGGGGCGATGGGCATGGCTGTATGTGTTGAAGATCTTTCTTGGATATGGTCGCCTCGTGTTGCCTTTTCGATGCGGAAGTGGTTGTCAATCTGGTGTTGGCCCCGGACTTCAAATCCGGTGTAGCGGGTTAATAGCCCGCTAGGTGGGTTCGATTCCCATGCACTTCCGCCACCCTCTTGCCAAGCTGCTCTCAAAAACGATTCACAGCCTGTCATCTGTCTGTTTCTAGCGAACCTTTGCCGCGACTGAGCCAATTAAAATAATCCTCCTCGGCAATACCGCGCTCCTCCAGAAGACCCAGATTATAAAATGGGTCGGGCAAACTGTCGCTTTCACGTAAAAGCTGCCGAAAAAATTCCTTGTCCGCAAGGGTTTCAGAGGGTTCAGATGCCAGCACAGCAACAGACTCCTCTCTAGCCTGGCTTTCTGATGGGCAAAGTTTTTCGTAAGGCCAAGGCACAAGGCGTTTGCTTGTCGTGTACTACAGGAAATGCCCTGCAGAGAAGGCCCACGGAAAAATCGCCGACCCACAGGGGACGTTTTTTTGTCTCTCTGCAAAAAACAGACTGTTTTTCAGCGATCCTGATATTTGTATTGAAATTAAACAGTTAAAGACAAAATAGCAGACTCATCAGAAATTCGGGCGAGGGCTGAGAAAAAGGTCAAGACCGGCTCTTATAATCGGCAGAAACCATACCATAACGACGCATAATCCGTTGCAGAGCCTGCCTTTCCATGCCACAATTGCGGGCGGCCCTGGTTACGTTACCATTGTAGATGCCTAAAAGATTGTCGAGGTAGTCCCTGGTAAACCTCTCAACAATTGCCGCCTTGGCATCCTGATATTTCTCTCCAAGCAGATCCGCATAACCACCGGGAAAAGAAGCATTTTCCTGCTCAACAGACTCTGCCTGCAAAAAATCGTCCAGATCAGAAAAGCGAACACTGCCACCGGCACTGAGCAACACGATACGCTTTATCGTGTTTTTCAACTCCCTGATATTTCCCTTCCAGCTATGCCGATACAGGGCCTGGAAGACCTCGTGGGGAACGGTGAGGCTGTTTCGCTCGTAGCGCTTTTTATACTTCGCCAGATAATGATGGATAAGAAGAGGTACATCTTCACGCATCTCGGCAAGGCCGGGCATGGTCACCGTAACAACGTTGAGGCGGTAAAACAGATCCTCACGGAACTCTCCGCTCTTGATTTTGGCCTCAAGGTCTCTGTTTGTCGAGGCCACAACACGGACATCGACCTTGATAGTCCTGTTTTGACCAAGGGGCTGGATCTCTTTTTCCTGCAAAACACGGAGAAGTTTTGTCTGGATTGATACCGGAAGCTCCGCGATCTCATCGAGTAATATTGTTGAACCATGTGCTTCCAAAAACAAGCCCTTCTTGTCCTGCGTCGCCCCGGTAAAGGCCCCCTTACGGTAACCAAACAGCTCACTTTCCAGCACGTTTTCCGGAAGCGCCGGGCAGTTGACGGTAACCATCCGCTTCTGTTTCCTGTGGCTCAACCTGTGCAGCGCCCGGGCGGCAACCTCCTTGCCCGTACCGCTTTCTCCACGAATCAGTACCGTCGCATCGGTATCTGCCACCCGTCTGATCAGATCAAGAGCCCGGGTCAGCGCCGGGCCCTGCCCGACAAACCCCTGGGGGGGAGACAGGGTGCTGATCGTCTCCTGCAGACGTTTGTTGGTGCGTAAAAGCCGAGTTCTCTCCAGACAGTTGTTGACCACCCGAACGATATGGCTCTGCTCAAAGGGCTTTTGCAAAAAATCATAGGCCCCGTCTTTTAAGGCCTGTACCGCCATATCAATAGTTCCATAGCCGGTCATCACAACAACAGAGATTGCAGGATCCTGCTTGCGGATCGTATTGAGGAGCTTCAAGCCATCAAGATCCGGCATCATGATATCGGTGAGGACGACATCGGGGTGCCGCCTGCGCAAAAGAGAGAGGGCGGTCATACCTGAAGAGGCTGTGACAACCTCGCAGTCACATTTTTTACCGAGGACCTTGGCGAGCATGGTAAGCATATCGGGTTTATCATCAACAACCATTACACACCCACGATCCAGCCCCCTGTCTGCCTTTGCTTTTCCCATTCTACCCGCCTGTCTCTTTGTCCTCTCTGCCCATAAACCGGAAGAATAATCCTGATTACAATAGGTACCACCATAAGGATGTCGAAGAAACCACTATATTGTATTTACCCTCCTTTTGCTCATATATCTGCCGACGATGAACGAGAGGAGAAAGCCCAGCAGCAGAAAGACAAAGTAGCAGAAAACTGCTCCAAACAGCAGGGGGTCTCCACTTGATCTGGGGATGGCAAAGATATATCCCTGACCAAAAATCGTCGTCAGCTTTTCGCTTCGATAGTATTCATTGATAAAGGCGAACATAAAAAAGATAGGGATGATCTTTCTGGCAATATTGAGCATAAAACCCTCAAAAAAATAGTCGTAATAGGCCCGGTTCAGCTCGGCCTGGTCAATATTGCGAGCCATCCTCTTGCCCTTTTCCAAGTCTTGACACTTTATCGCCTCCATACGCAGATTATGCCAGTGGATAAAATTTTTTTCGAGCGCCTGATAACGCTTGGTAGAGATCAGCCTTGTCAGTATTTTAATGACACAGATCGTAGCAATGGCAAGCAGAACAATCACCCCAACGGGACCCAAAAAATGGAGACGTTGCAAAAGAGAAAACAGGGTATCTGCGACAAAGACACACCCAGTAGACAGGTACTCCCAAAGGCTATCCAAAAAATCGTCCATACAAAACGCTCTCCCCAAAGATAAAAACAGGATAAGATCCCTTGTTCAGGAAAATTACCGATCTATCATTTTTTCAACGGAATCAGTACATATCGGAAATCTTGTTTGTGCAAAGAAAGGATGCCTACGAGGGACCACAAAGCAAACCATAAAGCCCCTCCAATAGGAGTGCTTTTCCCCACGGGCCGATACCGGCCCGTGGGGAGGGAACCGCTTCAAGGATTAGATCCAGACCTCGATCTTAAAGAAACGGAAGAACAGGAAAAACAGGGTCAGGGCCAGAACAACCTTCAGCTGCATTTCGCTGAACAGCTTCTGGGCACGGCTTCCGAGCATACCACCAACAAAGCCGCCAATGATAATGGCACCGGCCAGTACCCAATCCGGCCAGTAGCCGATCATCACATAGCCAAGGAAGGAACCAACGCTGGAAAAACAGGTTCCAATCAGGGAGATCGGTACGGCAACGTACATCGGTAAGGCACCGATAGTGGTCATGGCTGGTACGAGAAGGAAGCCACCGCCAATACCAAAAGAGCGGGAAACGATACCAATAAGGACCCCGAGAATGGCAAAGAGCAACGGGTTGATGGTGAATTCCTCTCCCCAGAACTTAAACCGATAATCGGTCAAACCGGTTTTGATCGGTTCGATAGAGCCCATTTCTATTGCCCCGCCGGTCTCTTTGGCCTTTTTCACTGCAGCGTTGAATTTCTTGGTCATTGCCTTGATATTCTTACGCTTGTCCATCGCCTTGGGCGTCATCTCGGTCAGGGTTTTGATGCCCATAATAACAACCAGAACAGCCAGCCATTCCTTATAGGCATTCATCGGCAACAGGGCAGAGACATATTTTCCAAGCCATATCGAACCGATGAAGATACCAACGCCAAAGGAGATTCCAACCGGCCAGGCAACTCGTCTTTCAACCACAGCGAAGCGATAAAAAGAGCCTAAAGGGGAGAAAAGGGTCAGGGCCATATTCGAAGGTTTGAGAACGTTTGCCGCATTGACACCCACAGGACCCATGGTGTTGACCACAAGAACCTGGAAGGCGGCCATAAGCATACCACCGGCTGCACCGATCATCGAAAAATAGGTGCCGACAAGGATGGCACCGATAACAATCCAGAGCGGATTCATATAGCGGTATCCCTTTGAGAGCCAGAAACCTTTGCCTTCAAGGGTAAAATCAGCATCCTTGGCGCCGTTTACATAGACATCAAATGTGGTTCCGGGAGGGGTGTGACGATAGGTCTTAAACGTTGCGCTAAAAATACCTGTGGACTTATCAAGCTTGATTTTTGTGCCTTTATCCCAGTAATTTTTGCTCGCTTCATCACCCATTACCGTTCTTGAAAAGATAACAATCTTACCAACACGGTTGCCTTCCTTGACAATGGTATTGATTCCGTATTTGGTCTCGTTGGCCCATTTGAGAAAATTCCACTGCTCCGGCGTTTTTATCGGACCAAGAGCCTGTTTTGCGTCAGCATCAATTGCGTCAAAATCCTTCGTCAACAGATAGGAATAGGTTGAATACAGACCTTTGGTACGCCCTTTACCAAGGAGTACCGATGGCCCGCCGTAACGTGTATCATCAACACGTTTTCCAAAGGCTGTCGGATTGCTGGTAAGGACATAGTAGAGAGGAGGAATAGAGGTGTCCATACCAAAGCCCTTGTTCTTTGTTACCTTGGCAAATTTCTTCTTTTCATGCGGCATCGTCGCCTCGGCTGGCTTGAACTCATTTTTCTGGGCGACAACAACGTAGAGCTCCTTTCCGGGCTCAATACTGCCCTCGATGGTAACGGTATCACCAACCAGGCCATCGGTTATAACTTTTGTCTCTGCAAAGGCACTGCTGTGACTCATCAGCAGCAACAGAGCGGTACTTGCCAAAGCAATAAGCAGTCTGTGCGTTATTTTCATACTGTTTTCTCCTTTCAAATGTAGGAATGAGATACCACCTTACACCAACTTTTCCAAAGTATATCTGTTTCTTAAGGTCTCCTCCTTTTGTAAAGATAGTAGTTATTATGACTCTTGTAGGCTGTTACTTTTACCGGCAATCCAGGCACCCAGCGCAGTAAAGAGCAACGCCGATGTTCCCGACAGGAAATATCTTGTTCCATCGAACAGCTCTTCCCAAGGGCAAAACAGCAGTATTGTTGTGCATCCAGCAAGTGTTATACAGGCTGCGGACAGCCAGTACACGGCCTTATGAAATGGAGCGGCCCGGCTTTTGTCCGCAAGACTAAAGGCTGTTGCCGCACTGTTAAAGCCAACAACCGCAGGAAGCACCAAGAGCAATCCGGATGGGGCAATAAACATCGAGAGAAAAAACAGCAGAATCACCACCCCGACGACACCGGTAATGGTTGCGTACAGAAAAACGCCCAAAGAGCTTGCCATAAAAGTCTTTATCCCGTCAAACACCTCGCAGCTCCTGTCTACCAATTACTGTTTCCTGATTTCAGTTTCACAATTCTCGTCTTCCCGACGTAGTCCCTTGATTCAAAACCGGTAACCTCGGTCATCTCACGGGTAAGCCTGGCCATTTCCTGCATATTACGGATAATCATGTCCATATCGGCAATCATGGCCGAAGAGCTCAGATCATCACGCAAGAGCTGCGCCGTCCCCAAGGCCGCAAAAAGAGGACTGTTCAATTCGTGGGCGGCCGTTCCTGCCATCTCAATAACCCCTGAGAGCTTTTCCCGCTCAAGCCTTTCCTGTTCGAGAAGCTTCTGGTCTGTGATATCACGTACCGCCTCAATGACAAAGTCCACCTGACCATCAGCTGAACGTATCGGGGTGAGATGACGCTCGTACCATTTTTCAGTCCCCGTTATACCGTCTTTTTCTACATGATCGAGCACAGAGACCGGTCTGTTGGCCGCAAACACACCATCAACAGCATCAGGACCTCCAGAAGCAAAAGACCAGGGAACCACACGATCATAAAGATTTCCGACAACTTCGCTGTCTGCAAAACCGTGGGCATCGAGAAAGTACCTGTTGGCCATAATAATCCGCCGGTCTGGACCGACCACCAACAGCTCGAGCCAGAGTGCGTCAATAATGGTATGCAAAAAATGCTCCTGTGCCTCAATTTGCTCGAGAAGAAGGGTGTTTTTACGGTATGTCTGTGCCTTTTGTATGGCGCTGCCGCTCTCTTCTGCCACCGTCAGGGTAAAGTCAATCTCACTTTTGCTAAACAGGCGGGGAACGTCAGTCAGCAAACGAAGGATACCGATAACCCGTTCACCATCGCGCAGGGGAACGACAAGAATAGATTTGATGCCCTCTTTCTCTATCGCAGAGTGATAGTCAACCCGATCGTCATGGGCCGCATCGTAGATCGCGACAGGCTCTCCGTTGAGCGCCCTGAAAAACGAGTCTTCTCCATGTATTGAGCCACGATTGAGATAGGCCGAAGACAGACCGGAGGCGGCAGCCAGTTCCAGACGATTGGTCGCATGGTCCAAAAGACGCACCGTACACCCCCGAAGGCCGAGCAGCGGAGGCAGTTTCCCGACAATTGCCTGCAGGATCTTGTCGAGATCCAGCGTTGAATTGACAAGCCGTGATATCTCCCTCAACTCGGAGAGAAACTTGAGCTGAGACTCAAACTGCTGAAAAAGCCGCCCATTCGACAAGGCCGCTCCCACCTGTTCTGCAAGAGACATCGCAAAACCAATCTCGTCTTCGGAGAACTCCCTGGAATCACGGGTAAGCAAGCGCAAGAGGCCGATCACCTCCGAGTTGAAGATTATCGGCAGCGACATGGCCGACTTCACCCCCTCATAACAGACAAAAAGACTGTTCTCGTGGCAACACAACCTGTCCAGATCCTTCTGGGCTATCGGTTGCCCCTGTTTGAGAGCGGCCATAACCTCTTTGGATGCAATGGTTGACCTTGACAGATAATAATCGGATACCCCAGAAGCTGCTCCCAGAACAAAGGAGTCCGTATCCCGCTGGTACAAACGTATGGTGGCGGCATCAACCTCGAGTAATCCGGGCAAACGGCTGACAACAAGGTCCATAACCTGCTGTGGGTCATGGACCTTGGAGATAAGCGCCGTAATGGCCTGAAAAACGTCAAGAAAGTCTCTGTGTTTATCCGTCCTGCTCATCTTATCAGCTCTATCCGGGAGTCAAGAATCGCCGGAAAAAAGAAACGGGATCGTCTCCTTCATCTCACAAGGTTTGTAATTCCACCAGCTTGAGGGCATGCGTCGTACAGGTCGTCACGCAGGCTGGTTTGAGCCCTTCATCGAGCCTGTCCATACAGAGATCACATTTCACCGCCTTGCCATTATCGGGATTGCGTACCGGAATATCCCAGGGACAGGCAGTCTTACAGGACATACAGCCGGTACATTTTTCCGTATCAACAAAAACGATGCCATCCTCTCTCTGGACCATAGCCCTGGTTGGGCAGACAGGAACACAGAGAGGATCATCGCAGTGCCGGCAGGTATGAAAAGAGATCTCCATCCTCGGTATTCCGCCAATTTTCTTCAAGGGAGTACAACTGATTTCACAGAGAAAGGGGCCAACCGGCAGATTCTTGTTCACTTTACAATGGACCCCGCAACCGTGGCAGGCCACACATCTCCGGCTATTGAGGTGAATCATGTATTTTTTCACAGTTCTGCCCTCCCTTTGGTATTACGGATGCTCTTGCTCACATGCACAAAGGCCTCGCACAGGTTGACTCCACCTCCGGCCCTGTCCCATTCGCCCAGCTTGCCACGCATCAACTTCTGATCGCTGACCCCGGCGTGATAACTCCGGGTCTGTCTGGGGATCTCCTTGCCAAAGCCATGGGTTGTATACACCACCTCGGGATGGACATGATCCGTGACATGGGCAGCCACGGTAGCGACATAGGCTCTGTCTGCAGACGCTACTGTTACCAGATCACCACTTTCTATTCCCATCTTCCTGGCCTGCTTTGTGTTTATCCAAAGGCTGTTGGTCGGCATCAGCTCAGAGAGATAGGGGTTGTTTGTGGTGTGCCCCTGGGTATGGATTGCCACCTTGCCATAAATCAGTCGAAACATGCCTTTTTGCGGTGGTTTTTCCGGAGAGACAAAGGGTTTCAGGGAGGTCAGATTATTCTTTGTCAGCTTTTCGCTGATTATTTCAATCTTGCCGCTCGGCGTTTTGAACTGGCCGTCGAGTTTGTCACGATCGTAGAATATCGGCTTATCTGACAGCTCGATAAACCCCTTTTCCTCAAAATCAGCCATAGTGTAGCCGGTTGGTTCAAGCTGCCATGCCCAGAGATCTTCAATATTGGTAAAGGGGAAGGTCTCCTGCAGGCCAAGGCGATGGGCAAGATCGACAAAAATTTCATAGGAAGATTTGCTGTCATTTACCGGCTCAATGACCTTTCTACGCACCGCAAAACGCGGTTTCAAACCCTTTTGCTGGACAATCGGGGTGTCACGCTCCAGATAGGTTGACTCAGGCAGGATAATATCTGAATACCAGCCAAACTCGCTGTAGTTGGTATCGATGGAGACAAGCAGATCGCATTTGTCCAGGGCCAGCTTCTGCGCCTCGGGATCCGGCATACCGCTCAACAGATCGTGCCGCATGGCAATCCAGGCCTTGATTGGATATGGATCCTCATTGAGCATCGCCTCATAGAAGAGATGGGCAAGGCCCGGGCCCTTATCAAAATGATTGTATTTCCAGCCGACACCGTCGGCACGTTTGATGTCCGGCTTCGGGCAGTCTATGCTGCGTATTCCCTTTATGCCGCAGTCTCCGGCTCCTTTGGGGATAAAAAGGCCGCCCTTGATCTCAATATTACCCATCAGCACATTGAGTATATGCATGGCCCGACTGGCATAAAACGAGTCATTGTAGCGGGCAAGATTCCAACCAGGATGGAAGATGACCCGAGGGCGATCCTCGCCAATTTCTTCAACAAAATCAAGAATCTGCTTTTCTCTCACATTACATTCACGGGCAGCCCAGGCAGGGGTATACTCCTTGACAAACGCACAGAGCTCCTCAAAACCGCTCACGTATCTCTCGATAAACTCTTTGTCGTAGTAACCATTCTCGATAAGCTGATGAATCACGCCAAGGGCCAGCGCATAATCAGTTCCAGGACGTATTTGGAAAAACCGTGTGGCCTTGACACCGGTCATCGTCTGTCGCACATCGACATAGGTCAAACGCCCGCCGTTCTCGAGCATATCGAGGGTCTGGATATTCTCTGCTATGCGCAGGGCAGAAAACATATCACGCCCGAAAAGGACCAGATGTCTGGCGTTTTTTATATCGTAGGCAAACCCTTTTCGGCCAACACCATTGATCGAGAGGCTTGCGTGATGGACGTTACGCCCGCAGACACAGTCATGGTTGGTATAGTTGGGTGAGCCATAGGCATGAATAAAGGCCTTGTAGAGCCCTTGCCAGGGCCCACCACGCGAGGAAAGCACCACAGATTCCGGACCATACTCCTCTTTGAAATGCTGCAGCTTTTCGGCAATCAAGCCCAGAGCTTCATCCCAACTCGCCTCCCGCCAACGACCGGCCCCTCTGGCCCCAGTGCGAATAAGTGGTTGTTGGGGGCGCTCAGGATCGTTCATCATCGCCACTCCCGCAGCCCCTTTCGCGCACAGGGCGCCACCGATCTGATGCGCGTTGCCTTCAACCCAGGTAATTCGACCGTCCTCCGACTCCACCCGAATAGGACAGCGAACGGTGCACATTCCGCAGATGGAGTAGACTGATTTTTTCATAGAACTCTCCTCTTGTTTGGTCCAGCATTATCGGAACTAACGAGCTAAAGCGGCCGCCACTTTGCTCTCAAGATCCTTTTTATCGATCGGTTTGGTGCAGTATGCACTGGCCCCCAGCTCAAGAGCCTCCCTGGAGGTTTCATTACTCGGATAGCCGGTAAGTATTATTGCTCTCAGATTCGGGTTCTCCTGTTTAAGCTGTCTCAGTACCTGGATACCACTCATTTTCTTCAATTTTATATCAAGGATCACCAGATCAAGCAGGTTATCTGCGGCATAGCGTAAGGCCTCATCTTCATTCGTAAAAACGGCCACAGAATGTCCGCATCTGGTCAGTATCTTTTGCATAAGGATGACGGCGTCCAGCACATCATCTAAAATAAGGATCTTAGCCATGTCTTTCTTCCAGAACGGTATTTATCGGCAGCCGGATATGAAAAGCCGTGCCCGCCAGAGACCCCCGGCTCTCTCGGTCATAGACCGGACTTTCAACGCTGATCCGTCCGCCATGCTCCTTGATTATACCATAGGTTACGGACAGGCCCAGGCCGGTTCCCTTGCCAACATCCTTTGTCGTGAAAAACGGGTCAAAGATCTTGTTCTTGATCTCATCTGCTATCCCGACCCCGGTATCACGTACCGTGATAAGAATCTCATCATCCTGGATACCGGTTATCACAGTGATTTTTCCACCCTCTTCCATAGCATGCTGGGCGTTATTGAAGAGATTGATAAAGACCTGGTACAACTTTTCTGCATCACCGACTATCTCGGGCAGCTCTTCGGCAAAATTCCTCTCTATCGCCACCCGGTTTATATTCAGACTGTGTTCGGTCACAGCGAGCACCTCTCCGACAATCCTGTTGACATCAATCAAGGCCTTGGCACTTTCAGTCTGACGCGAAAACTTGAGGAGATCCGAGACGATACGCCGACAGGTCTTGGTCTGTCGCTCGATAATAGAGAGATTGTCATAGACCTCTGAGCCGGCATCAGAATCATCCATCATCAGTTGTGCATATCCAAGAATGATGCCAAGAGGCGTATTTATTTCATGGGCAACACCGGCGGCCATCTGTCCGACCGAGGCCATCTTCTCCTGGTTGATAAGCTGATCGGTCATGGTTCTCAATCGTGTCATATCCTTGCCAATACCCTCACAGCCAACCATCTCCCCCCGCTCATTGTGGATGGCGCGTGCGGTAAGAAGAATATGCCTGGTTTCATCGTTTGTTGCCCTGCATTCAATTTCCAGGTCACTGACAAACCCGTCAGAATTGAGTTTGTCCAGATACAGACCCAGGGTCTCCCTGCTCACAAAAAGACTGTGCAGGTTCATCTCGGTAAAGGGCCTGTCAAAACCGAGAAGCTCAATACCACTGCTGTTGATATTGGTCAGAGTACCATCCTTGTCGGAAAAGAAGATAATATCCTTTGAATTTTCAAAAAAATTACGAAATTTCTTTTCAGACTCGGAAAGATTCTGTGTCCTCTCTTCAACGATCTCTTCGAGCCGGACGTTGAGCTCCTGTAACTGCTCGGCACTGCGGGCCAGCCTTCTGTTTGCCGTCGACAGTTTTTCTGCCTCGTGTCTGAGGAGTTTATATGCCTCCAGCCCCTTGTGATAGTAGATGATAACGGCAGCAACAGAAATCATAAGGGTGGTATTGAATCCGCCCGAATACGGCGACAACCTCTGCCAGAGATCATGCATATCGGCATACACCAGAACAATCCGCACGATATGCCCTACCCCTCGGGAGAGGGAAAAAGCAGCCATAACGATGCAAAAATAAAAAAGAAAGCCCCAGATAAAGTTACCCGGCTGCAGGCGAGAAAGTAACCGGGCATAACGCAGGGCAAGGAAGGAAAAAAGAATGGCGAGCGCAGAGCCCGCAAATTCAACGACAACGGCAGGGAAGAGGGGAACTCCACTCATCGCCTTGTCTCCTGCAGGGCTTCCAGATAGAAGGTACGCAGACAAAGGACAAGTGCCAGAAGTCCAGGAACATTAAGGAAATGGTCCATTTTTGTGATATAATACAAGATCTTCAACGGCGTAACCGGCGGGGCAAGCTGTTCTCTCCAGGTTCCCTTGTCGATGAAATCGGAGGCAGATAGGCCTTCTAATGCCAGGTGCCCGGAAAAGGCAACCAGATTCCAAACGACGAGAAACAGACAAAAAATTTGCAAATATTTCCAGCCTTTACTCTGTATCGCTGGGGCCTTTCTTGTATGCCAGTACAGGTAGACCAGGGCCCCGAGAAACAAGAGATGCGCCATCTGATGGACATAGACACCTTCGGGGGCGCCATGGGACTGCAGGGCCCATGAGTTATCGACAAAACCGAAAATGGCCACGAAACAGAATATGCAAATATATGCAATACAGTTCTTCATCATCTTTTCTCCACGGCTTGAGCATTTGCATCTTGTATGCCAGTATTCTACAATAAAAAAAACCGACGATTTTTGGCAATCTTTTATCAAAAAATCCTTCCAGAACTCGTCAGGCAGATGCCCAACAAGAAGAGAGCCGGATAAACGCAACAGGTATGCTGCACCCAGACATTTTAGATGTAGATATACAGAAGGTATTTCAGCGAAGGCCGGTTCAAAAAGAAGTTCTGCATGGGGGTAATCTGTTTATCCGTTGATCCCGTTATCTCTTTAAGCAGCTGGAATAAGGGAATATTACGAAACATCTCGGTGCAGACAAGAAGACCTGTACCCCAAAGGAGTTGGAACATCTGTCCGGTCTATGTACAACCGCCCACGGTACAACGATGCCGCACAGGGACAGCTTATGCAACAACACCGTTGCCATAAAAACCCGCAACCTCTTAACAACATATATTTATTTAAAAAAATCTCCATTCCTAGAGAAACACAAAAGATGCACCACGGTTGTGGACTGGCTGCTCAAAAGGCAATAGACAGGGATTGACAACAGACAAAAAATACTTTATGAGACTGGCCCTTTTATCTGAATTTTGCTCAGGCAGGTCAAGACGTTCAGGTTTTTTGCAAGCCTGAGGGATGCTGAAAAAAACCATCCTTCTCTTATCCACCTTCAAACGGACCATGTTGACATACAAAACCCGGCCAAGGAGGCGAGTTATGAACAGCAACCGAAAGAAAGACTTCAAATTTTCGATTCCCTGGAATCTCTCCCTGATCGCCCTGGGCTCGATTATCTTTGTCATCGGCATCAATGGTATCGTCCTTCATCACACCTTTATCCCCGGTGGTTTTTACGGTCTCTGTCTGTTTATCAACTACAAAACAGGCTTTTTAAGCCCAGGCGTACTGTTTTTCCTTCTCAATATCCCCTTTTGTCTGTTAGGAGGGAGATTTATCAGCAGCCGTTTTGTACTGTACACAATCTACGGGATATGTGTTATGTCGGTTGCCTCTGAATATATCGTCCTTGATTTCGAGATCGAAGATCAGCTGTACGCAGCGGTTGCAGCAGGTTGTATCTGTGGAGTCGGTGGCGGTATCATTTTACGAACCTTTGGTTCAGCCGGAGCCCTCGACGTTATTGCCATTATCCTCTACAAATATTTCAACATCGGCCTGGGCAAAACCTTCCTCATCTTTAACGTTCTGCTTTTTTCCCTGGTTATCACAAACTATTCCAGTGATATACTGATCGCCTCAATCCTGTTGACCTATGTATCCTCCAACAGTCTTGACTATACGATGCGCCTCTTTAACCAGAGAAAGATCGTCTACGTCATCTCTGACTTCTCGGAGAAAATAGCCAACACCCTGGTCAACGAACTCAATATCGGCGCCACCTTTATCAAGGGGCAGGGTGTGTATTCCAAGCAGGATAAAAATATTCTTATGGCCATAACCAACAATATTCACTTAAAAAGGCTCGAAGAAAGGGTCTTCTCCATCGACAATGATGCCCTTTTCATCGTTGAAGAGAGCTATGACGTCATAGGGGCCAGTTTCAGAAAGAGAAAGATCTATTAGGCTATCGCTGGCACTACTTGCCATATCGTTGAATACACCTTACTCTAAGAAAAGGTGGTTATGTCAAAAACCGTTGGGGTACAGACGATAGAATAACCCGAAAAATCCCTACCCAAAAGGAGTAGAATATGAAAAAGATTTTGCTGCTCGTTGGTGACTATGTTGAAGATTACGAAGTGATGGTCCCCTTCCAGGCCCTGTCCATGCTTGGCTATCAGGTGGATGCCGTATGCCCGGACAAAAAGGCAGGAGAGTTTGTACGAACCGCCATCCATGACTTTGAAGGAGATCAGACCTACAGCGAAAAACGCGGCCATAACTTCACCCTGACCGCCGATTTTGCAGACCTGCAGACCGATGACTATCTGGGCCTCGTTATCCCCGGAGGCAGGGCCCCTGAATACCTGCGTCTCAACCAGGAGGTCCTCGCCCTGGTCAAAGGTTTCGCCGACAAAGACAAACCGATTGCCGCCATCTGCCACGGCGCCCAACTGCTCTCTGCCGCAGGAATTCTCCAGGGGCGGGAGTGTTCTGCCTACCCGGCCTGTGCACCCGAAATAGCATCTTCCGGTGGCACCTACGTTGCTGTAGACATGGACAAGGCCCACGTCCAGGGCAACCTGATCACCGCGCCCGCCTGGCCGGCACATCCAGCCTGGCTGGCCTCTTTTGTGCAAAAACTGGGTGCCAGAATAGAGATCTAAACCCAGATATTTCATGAATATTGTGTCAAATTTTCAAAAACCCAAAATACAAGGCGTGCCTTTATATGTTCCACTCATAGGCACGCCAAGAATAAACAAGAGAAAACGCAACGACTGCAGAAATGCAACAGCTCATTCGCTTGAACCGTAGAATAAACATCACTCCTTTACCTATCCAGTTCCCCCCAGGGTGATTTTACGTCAGACAATTTCGACTATTTTTTAAAAGCCTAACCTGCCTCTACTTTCATAAGCGACAATTTCTTACAACTGAATATCAGGTTTCAATTCATTTGTTTTTAACCATTGCCGCGATTAAGCGAGCCGCTTTACTATATTCTGGCGACTCAAGAGTATCTTCAAAAGATTTTTGAGAAGTCAGGGCAAGGGTCTGCTCCTGATCTTGGCGAAAGAGGTAGTCACCTATGTAAAAATTTTCCTCAAGCCCCAGACGATCACTATTATCTGGAGTTACAAGTTGCAGAAGAAGAAAATAGTCCTCCATGTATTTCTGGTCGTCATGATAGATTGTATCCTGCACATCCAGACGGGTAAGATCAAGAAGGAAACTGTGTATAGGAGAATGATTATTTTTAATGAAATCCTGATATGTTGTGCCATATTCAAAGGCTCTGATACGTTGACAGATAACTTTTTCTGAAAGATTCGACAATGCTTTGTAAACCCGTGCAAAGGCAATGGCCTTCCCGGAACACTGCAGACGCTCTACCAGCCAACTCCAGGCATGGGGAAAGAGGCGATCATCTGCATCAAGAAATGCCGCATAGCGTGTTGTCACCTCTCGCAGCGCTTCATTCATCATCTTGGAGCGCAGATCACCGGTATCGTTAAGGGATTGATAAAATTTCACCCTTGCCGGCAATTCCCAACAATAGCTATCAATCAGTTTCTGTAAATCCTCTTTCTGCGTCTCATCAAGATCCTGCGCAACAATATACGGCTGTACCCGGCATCCCCCCATCGCCTGCAGGCAGAGAAACACATTATCCAGATCAGTAAAAAAGTCGGAGCGATGAAACCTGATGATACAGGTTACTTCCGGAGCATCAGGTTGTGGAAGCTCTCCAGCAAGTACGGCAAAGGCATCAGGACGGATAAACACCCTTTTTCGATCCCAGTGTACAGGTCTGAGGAGCATCGGAGCAGTAGCAACGGCAGCAGCATCGACGGCTCCTCCCGGAGCCATATCAACGGCAGGAATATCTGGGCCATAGCCATCCGGCACAACGGCAGCACCTTGATTGCGCAATGCCGTCATCAGCATATTTTCCAAGGCATGCCGGTTGAATATGCTGATTTGCTGTATTTCAAGAATATAGTCAGAAGCGGAATCACTGACCGGTATTTTGCAGCCGGGCAAAAAAGAGCTGGTTGTCACCGTACATCTGTCAAAAAGCGTGGAATGTCTCAACTGTGAGAAAAAACGCTCTGCCAGGCCGGCATTACCTTGCAGTATATTGTGAACGTCATCGGTAAAGTCGATCTCTATAGACAAATCTGCCGGTATCTGCTCCACGGGCAAAAGAGTGTGCTCTTCCTCAAATTTTATCCCGGCAAGACTCCTGCCCACACAATTCAACCAGGCATAACCAAATGTGCTGTCTGCTTCAAGATGATTCCCTTCTGCCCACTCATTCCAGGCATTGATAACGAGAAAGCGTTTGTCTTCGGGTAAATTTTTCCGTACCCAATTTACTGTTTTATCAAGCCATTGCTGAAACTTTTCCGGAGTAGGGTTATGCAGGACATATGCACTGCTTTCGTACCTGGCGGTGTTATCCCAGCAGGGAACAATGGCGCGGAAGTACGTAAACTCTTTTGCCTCATCTCTTTGCATATAAAAATCGGCGACATCCGGATAGTTAAGAATACTTCCTCCAAATTTACAGTACATCTGCAGACAATTGTTCATTTCAGGAACACCGCCATCAGTCCAATCATGCAGGACTCTCTCAACACCCGCATCCATCCCGAAATCACGAGGATCTTTTGCCCCTCTTGTCAGCGTGGCAACAACCCATGGTGCAGGAACCCCTTCTTCTTCGCAGACCCGTTTCCAAACCGACAGATAGAGCTCCGGTTGCGGGATTGCAGTCGGCCTGTAAACGTGCAACATTGGCCGCCCGTCTACCTTGATATAACGCCGGTCTCGGAAAAAAGGGATCAGGTAACGGATAAAAGCTTCTGCATCTTCTTCAGAATAATCCTGAGCAAGAAGGACTTCCTGCTCATTTCCATCCCAGCGTTTGGTCCAGTTTTCATTTGCCCAGCAAAAGCAGAAAGGCATCTCGATATCCTCTTCTGCCAAAAGCATCTGAGCTGGCGACTCTAAAATCAGTTTACCAGTGAACCAGTAATGATAAAAAATCATACCGGTAATTCCTGCACATTTCATACGTTCTGCCTGCTTCGTTAAAACATCGGGTGAATCAAGCAGATAATATCCCATATCTGTATGCGGAATATGCTGCTGCCAATGGCCTCGAAACAAAGGTCTCGCTGCCCGGACCTTTGTCCACTCAGTAAAGCCCTTGCCATGCCATTCATCGTTTTCAGGAATTGGATGAAACTGCGGCAAATAATAACTCAGTACTTGAATGTCATTTTTCTCAATTCTATCTGAATAATCCTGCAGTTCCTCAAATCTCCTGTAATCCTGGACCGAATCGGTGGAAAGATACAATCGATATAATCTTCCTGTAGAGGCAACAGCCATTGCAGAAAAGACTTTTTGCAAGATCTCTGTTAAAGAATTGTTGTCGGCGGTTGTATCGGCAGGAAAACTGTGATAGCTGAAAGGCAAATCCCAAAATTTTTCAAGGACCTCCAATTTCGTCCAAAACATAAAATTTTCCGGTTCATCTATTGCCAGAAAATCTTCAATACGCAAATCGGTATATTTTTTTAAGATATCCCGGGCGGTATCATAGCTCTCTCCCCAGGTGGAAAAACGCTCATCTGTAACTCCGCGCACGGCGTATACCAGGGAGGCATCTTGTGCAAACAGGCTACTCACGGCAGAAAGTCTTTCTCCTCTTCTCCCGACAAGAAGATCAAGGGCCTCATCTACTTCTGCTCCCATTTCTTCATCTAGAGTGAAATGACCGATATATTCAACTCGGGAAAATACCTCACGATACTCAAGAAGTAGCGCGGAAACCCCTCTGCCCCTTGAGGGGACGAGACGGATATCCGTCTTCCTCTTGCAAGAATCTTTATCAAGAATCCCTGCCACCTTACCATTTTCCACATCATTCCATATCTCCTCGCTCACCGTGATATAAACAGGAATATCTGAGCAGCACAGCCGTTCCAGAAAACCGGGGAAATGGGTAAGCGACAGTAGATGCAGGTGAATTACCGCATTTTCCAATTCAGCGACAACACTGTCGTCGCCATAATACAGAGGAGCAACAGGGACAGAATGCTGACCTATCGAATCAGGGGCACATGCAAACCCTTTATATTGGCCAATAGTCAGATAGTGGCGGTAGGGATTGATTTCTCTGAGACCAGGACCAATGTACGTCTGCTGGTACCATTCCGAATCAAAAAATGGCCCGGGGTTATATCTCTGGCTTTCACCATATGAAATAAAATGGGATAATGCACACTCATCGGCATCGACATCTTCACGCATATAACGCTGCCGGTACCACTCCGGGAAAAAATGTGGTGCCGGAAACCGGCCTTCTTTTTCGCCATACTGCATATAGTGGAACAGCAGACAGATATCAACTGTGGCAAGATCTGGATTGCGCTCACCATACCAATGCGGATCAAAAAAAGGATTGGGCTTAAATCCTTTTTTCTCGCCTTGTTCAATATAGTGAGGCAATACATTCTCCTGGATTCCATATTCTTGCCGATACCATGTCGGGGAAAAAAGAGGTGAGGGGAAACGCCCTTCGTTTTCGCCCCACTCAATATAATGAAACAGAAGCCTGCCTTGCCAGTCTTTGAGGTCGGGATTTTGCTGTAAATACCATTTCGGGGAAAATATAGGGTTCGGAAAGCGTCCTTCTGCTTCTCCAACGTTGGTATAATGCTGAAGCAAATTAACCTGTTCTTCTTCAATCTGAGGATTTGCCTCTGCATACCATCTGGGGTAAAAATAAGGGTTAGGTTTATATCCCTGTTTTTCCCCCAGACGCAAGTAATGTCCCAGAAGACACGCCCCATCAGCAGAGGCCTCTGGATATTCTTTACGATACCATTCGGTATGAAAAAGAGGCGTTGGATTATTCCCTTCACCCTCACCCTGATAAATATAATGCGCTAGAATTCCGCCATTGCCTTCTCCTGGGCCAACCAGATATTTTTCCCGATACCAGTGAGGTTCAAAGCATGGGCAAGGTTTTCTCCCTTCTTTTTCACCATATAAAACATAGTGCGCGAGAGGAGAGATATCGCTGATATCGGGATACTCTTTAAGGTACCATACAGGATCGAAACAGGGGTTTGGCTGAAGACCAGCCTTTTCACCGTACTGAAGATAGTGGAGTAATGGTGGAATATGCCTTGTTTTCTTTTTTCCAAGCTGCGCAAGGTACCACTTCGACTGGAACAACGGGTGAGGGTCTCTCTGATCAACTCCACCGTGAACAAGGTAATATTCAATCGGATTGATGCCTGAGGCAAAGGCGACCGGATTTTCCTGAAAATACCAGACGACATCAAAGAGACCACTGCGTTGTAATATCCTTAGATTGGCATATTTCCTATATCTTACAATCCTTCTGAGTAAGGTAATCGGGAACAGGAAAAGATGTTCCCGCTTCCAGGCAAGTGAGTAAATATTTGAAACAACTTCCGCTGTATGCTCAACGGTGTATCGCCGGTTTTTCTCTTTCTCGGATTGAAGAATTTTCGTAAAATATTGCTGATACTCTTCTTTTTCTTTTTGAAAATATGCCTCAAGCTGAAGAATTCTCTCCTCTGATTCCAATCGTTTTTCGGCCTCTTCTTTGAGTTCGGCATCACGTGTATAAACCAGGTTCTGCGCATATTCCAAATCCTTATTGCTATAGCGGAGCTGATCTTCAAGCGCTTCAATACGCGCAGACTGCTTCACTAAATTGTTCTGCAGAGAGTCAAGGGCCTCCAGGATATTGAGAAATAGTTGAAACTCCTGCTCCCAGCGTTCAAGCTTCTGCAGAAACCATGCTCCATCCAGCGAACGCCTCTGATCGAGACTCGATAATAATGTATGGTACACGTCATCTGCCAGGCGAAACATATCATCGGCCTCATCAGCAGGCTCATCCATTACAATCTCATGCCGCAGATTCACGTCAATAAATTCATTTCTAAAAACAGAAAGCTCATCTTCATCAATGTCACGACCCAGCTCGTCGGCAACACGCCGTAACTCTTTTTCAGGATTTCCCAGCAATCTGTCATAATCAATAATCACTCGGGTAGAGCCAGTACTTTCACTGAGCAACTCAAGAACATGCCCAAGCCAGAGTAACACAGCTTGAACAGATGGCATTTCGTTCCTTCTCACCAAAGACTTGACTACGCTGTATGGGTTACGTATTGCCAGAATAAAATCAGTCCGGTAATTTCCGCGACCCAAAACGCCTTGCCAAAATTTGATAAGCCCAGCCATTCTTGGATCTTTAACAACGAATGAAGAAAACGTATCTACACGGGAATCAATGAGCTCTGTTGCCCTTCCCCCAAAACCTGCCCTCTCGAGAAATACCACGTCCTCGTTACTCAATCGCCGGAGATGACGCCAATCCATTCCCAGAGCTTCAAGCATCTCGTTATCCAAATCTACAACATCTTTATCCTCCCAATACCCTTTCGGATTATCAATCCACGGCTCCACAAGATTATCACCGGTATCACCACCCAGCACATGCAGACTGCGAGCGATTACACTGGTTCCACTTCTGTGCATACCAAGCACAACAGTTAATATTTTTTCTTTCATATGAAACACTCACTGTACTGTTATTACTACTAGAATAGGGCAGGATTCGAACTTAAATTTAGTATTAAAAGGAATTTTTGGGCTTGACGAGTCGCATCTTGATATTCAACGAATGAGAAGAAACAGAGCTGGAAGTAACGCTATTGTTTTTGGCATCCAATCAAACTTTCACTGGCATGTTGAAGATCTTGGGATAAGGCATGTCTATATTAAACCACGAAGCCCAAACCTTAATGGGAAAGTAGAGAGATCACACCTCACAGATGAACAGGAGTTTTATCAATTGTTATCATATAAAGGCGATGTTGATCTAGAAAAAAATTAGAAGAATGGGAGATTTTCTACAATTATCGTCGGTCTCATTCGTCACATAAAGGGGAAACCCCATATAAAATGTCGAGAGAAAAGATGGTTCCGTAAAGGGGCATATCCTTTTTAAAAACCATCTACAAAAAGGCATGGTTTTTTAAAAAGGATATGCGTTAGCCTGGCAGAAAAACTATCTGTCAGGTGATGTTCTGAGACGCACACAGGCTCAGATCTTAAAATTTATAGGCAACGCCAAGTCGGAATGCGATATTGTCCATTGGGAAATGACCGGGATGACCACCATTTTTAACACCATATGTGTAGGTATAAAAATTGGCGTCTACATCGACAGTAGTGTATTGTACAGACAAGTCCAGTAGCCATTTTTGGTTGATATCATAGGTACAACCAACACCCAAATTAAACCCTATTTCATTATCAATTTCCATAACTCTTCTGCGACCGCGATACAGGGTTGATGGTTTTCCGTAGGCTTCATAGTGAGCTGGGTCATTGTAACCAAGACCCCAATGATCAGTTTCACCAAAATCTCCAAAGTAATAACCTAAGCCCAAAGAGGCGTAAGGAGTGAATGCGGTTTTATTTGGCAAAGTGCCTACAAGACTAATCACTGGGCCGTAAATTGTAATATCTCCGTCACTTTTTATTAATGGGTACCAAAGTGAAGTAGCACGCGTTTGGGCTTTAATACTGTCATATGACAACTCAGCAGCTATAAATTCTGAAAACCAATATTTCATGAAAAAGTATTTGGGGAGGTAATCCTGTTGCACTTCCAACGCATAAATAGAACCTAAAAAAGTATGAGAGCCGCGCATCCATTCTCCTTTATGCCCAGAATCTTCATCTGTTAATATTCTCATGGCCATTCGTGTGCCGATATGGAGTCTGCCTGCAATATAATTATCAAAGAATGTAGACCACTTGCTTTCTTTGACAGAAAAATCCTGCATATTATTTTCCGTCATTCCTTTAGTTTCAGCAGCTTGCACTGCAGATAACCCAAACAAACAGCACAAGAACATGCCAAAGATCGTTTTTTTCACCTTTCAATCTCCTTTTTTATGGGATAGTTTCATTTAATCTTCAGTCCGTTGAAGCACTCAAAGCGGCTGTATAGCCACTGCCAAACGTTTTCTCAAGTGTCAAAATCTTTGTTGTCGACAGTAAAATGTTAACCGCGGCCGATCAGTACGACAAACGTAAACAATAGTACATCAGACTACAACACTTATTTAGAGTTCTCTCGGAAAACCATAAGCCTCTCTTGAAGGTTACGGCTGGTGAACAGATCGGCACAGAGAATTGGGAAACAAAATCCTCCATTTTCTTCATCCACGACAGCCAGAAGGTAAAACACAAAAAAATGGCAGGGGTTTCCCCCCGTATCTTCAACAAAACCATCAGGTTCATTACCGGAAAGACACAGTTGGTCCATATCTCTGAGGTTTTCTGCAGCCTGCCCCGGATAGCGTTCAACCGATAGCCATTTTTACCTTGTCTGAACTTCTCTTCAATCGGGATTCTGGATAAAACAACAGTGGGTTACGTTACTCAAAACGTACCCACTCGTTTTTTCACACGCGTCACATTTTCTTTGTCCAAACGGAGACATTGATGATAACGACTATTTTGCTCAACGTGAAAAATAACTGTATTGCCAATATATTCGAGTGATAAGTTACATCTTCTTACCAAAAGCATGGTAACATGAGATAGTGTCGATTTCTTATTACACTTCTCCTTAAAAAATACAGTGAAATCAAATCGAAACCGTTTCACTTAAAAATTTATGACATTTATCCGTATCTGGCTCATTACACTCATAATATTGGTAGAGGGAACTTGACTTGCAAATTCCAAAAACTTTACACTTTATTCTTCTGAAAAAATACTCTAGAGTGGTTTCTATTTCTTTTGCTGTGTTAACATGTTCATGCTTCATTAGTAAACCATAATCAAGTCCGTATCTTATCTTAAACTCTAGCCCTGTAGTTAGCTTCCAGCCAAGTGTCCATAGCCACGTGCCCTCACTTGGAATACTTGCGCGTAAGACACCATTTTTATTTAACAAAACTCCACATCGTGCGATTACTTCAGGTAAATTACAGATATGTTCGAGCGTTGCTACCGAAGTAATTCGGTCATAACCGTTGCTGGTCGGGATATCTGATATATCTGCATATATGTTTCTGACCCTCTTTAATTGATCCGAGTTTTTATAAAGTTCAGTAAAAGGCTCTACTATATCGTATTCGCAAATTTCCGGTTCGTATTTAAGTTGGTTAAGTGTACCAGCACCGATCTCCAGTGTTGTTTTCGTCGTATTTTGTTGTTTTGTAACATCTTCTGCGACTTTCTTGTGTAACCAAGACTCCATTTTTTGCGAGATTGATGAGGCCACTGTTTGGCCTTCTCGATTTGATTTGTAGTGTTGAGAGTAAATGGCTCGTATCTCTTCTGGTAAAGGTGGTCGATTTTTAGGATAATTCTTAAACATATACTCTCCTTGTTCTCACTCAAAAAACACATTGACGATCAGTGGTATCTTATAAATCTGAAATGGTCAAATGAAAGTAGACAATTTTTCATATGACCATTTTAAATTTCATCCAATTCTTTAAGGATTCTTTTGGGCATATATTTGCAAGATAACTTGACGACTCGGTTTCAATTACTCACGATAAGACCACTTTTTAGATAAATGGTATCTCTATGCTATATTTTGTATAATTGCAGTATCGACAATTCATACGGAAAGTATAAAAAACTGCTGACAGAATGCGACCCGCCTAAAGGCGTAGGGGCCACCTTTGGCAGGAACAATAAACGAAGTGGTCAACTATCTTGGTTCATTAAGTATATCAAAATTAAGAAAGGCAATCAGACATTGCACACCTATAATAATAGGTAATGCCGATAACATAACTTGACCTCCCGTTGCAGGAATGTTTAACTGGACACTCTCATACCATCTTAAAACGCCAAAAAGAACACCGGAAAATATACAAACTAAGCCGACCAATAGCTCTAAAGAAGCAACGCTAAAATCTCTCAAAAAATACTGATAAAAAACTCTCTTGAGAGTATTACGAATCATCTTTACAAGAAACGGAAGGAAATTTTTCCAAGCACTTAATCCGCTTACTTCATCAGCATAGAGTCCCTTTATAGGGACATCCACAACCACAGCACGATTCATTCCTAAATGATAAAGCATATCTGACTCAAAGAAATACCTATTTTCCAACTTATCAAAATTGATCTTCTTTAACACGGCAACTCTTATCGCAGTATACCCATTCGTTGGATCAAATATACGCCAATAACCAGATGCAAACTTGTTAAGAAAAGAAAGCCAAGCATTCCCTATTATACGATGAAACGGCATCATTGCAAGATCTCCAGGGCGCAAGAAACGGTTACCCTTAACGTAATCAATATTTTCTTGATAAAAAGGCAAGATAAATTCTGGGAGCAGCGAAGGATCCATCTGACCATCGCTATCTATTTTAACTGCTATATCATAGTTATGTTCAATTGCATATTCATAACCAACAATCATTGCCCCACCAACCCCTAGATTCTCTTCATTAAAAAGAACTTCAACCCTGGGATCCAAGCAGTTTTTCCTTACAAAATTTCCAGTATTTTCCGGGCAACAATCATCAACAACAACTATCTTGCTAACATCTCCTCCAATTTTTTCAATAACAGATAAAATAGTTTTTTTAGTCTTGAATGCCGGCAACACAACTACGATTTTTAACTTGCTCATACGCTTATCATTTAATGGCATAATTTGTCACCCATATCCCCAACAAAATCAGCAAAATACCGCCCCAATAATACCAGTAAAAACTTTCATTAAACAAGAACCTTGAAATCAGTGGAACAACGACAAAAGATAGTGCAACAAATGGCAAAGCTTTTGAAAGAGGCATTGACTCTAAAATAATTATCCATAATATTGTTGCGACAGCATAAAGAACAATAGCAAACCAAAAAAATCCGCTAAAGAAAAGAGATTGAAACAATTGCTTAAAACTATTTACATCGAGCCCGATCGCAGTATATTTAAAACAAATTTGTCCGGCAACAAGAAGAAACAGCCAAAAAAGAACCAAAGATGCTTGGTAGAAGTTTAACATAACTTTAAAAATCAATTGAATTTATATATTTTCCAAGATTGTGTTGTACTTTTGTACAGCAAAGATAATTTATTTTCCTGAAGAAAATTATCTGGAAAAATCTCTTCTGTAAAAACATACTTTACGCCAAGGTTTCGAGCCACCAAAGGAGAGAGATATATAATTTTATTTACCCCCCCCTGTCCAGGATGATACAAAACCTCTTCTTCATTTTCCTTAACTAGCAACCTCATATCAATATGCGCATATTGATTGTAAAAATCAACATGTTGTTGTTCAGGGTCTATAGCACGCATCATTTTCATATCAGGATAATAATAAGTTCCTGAAATTCTTGAAACTCCAAGAGCTGAAACCAGATTAGCTATTGTTGGGCTTCCAGAGACCATCCAACGACCTTCCTCTTGTTTGTTTAATCGAGTAACTTCTTTGAGTATTTTCTTTTCAAACATTGAATCTGTTCCGGACACAAGAGGATTAACCAGTATGGTAGAGGTAACAGTAAAAAATGCTAACAGAGTAATCCCATAATTTGAATACCTTCCTCCACGGAGAAAACAGTAACCTATATACACATATGAGAGGACAACAAAAAAAAGGAACAAAACACCATAATTAAAGCTTTTATAGTAAAGAATAGTATCCGGGGAAAGAGAGATAAGATAAATTATACCTCCCAATCCGAGACCAGCCAAAAGCGATGCTTTTTTCCTAGACAAAAGCTGCCATTGTTTTAAATGCGGAGCAAGTAGTAGTAATGAAAGAAGAAAACCAAACCCATAAGCAAACGAAATTCTAACAGGGTATGTATATTTAAAAAAGAGATATTCTCGCAAAAAATTACAAGCTGGCAGCTTAGCAATAAGAAGAAGAGCTAAAGAAGAAAAAAACACGACCAAAGGAATTAAAAATATCTTCTTTCTAAAGAAACAAAACAAAAAAATAAATGGCAAGAATATCAGCATATTCCAGAATTGGCTTAATTCAGATTCATTCAAAACAAAAGGTGGTTTCAATGTCGTGAGAAAGTTTACTAAAGAAAGAATATCATAGTCTGTTCTTAGCGGAATCCAGGTTCTGGTCGTACCAGGATATGTCGTATGCAACATAATTTGCATAGCATCATCAGATAGACTTAAAAAATGGGAGACAAAGAAAAAATTAGATAACAAGACACCTCCCAGCAACAATACATCTAATTTCCTTATTTTTTGCCTTGGAGTTATACAAATTAAGACACATAAAAATATATATCCTAATGGAACTTGAACGGCAGGATAAAGAGTAAACAAATATATATTTGAGAAAAATACCATACAGAGAAACAGAAGTATTTTTCCCTTCCCCCATTCTCTTTCAAAAAATTTTTTATAACATACCAAGAAAAAAAGAGCAGAATAAACCATAATCATTAAAGATTGCGATAACCACCATTGAATAGGAGGTGAAAACACAACAATTATTGCGGATAAAAAAGCGATATAATCATCTTTTTTCCCCAAAAGGTATATAAATTCAAAAACAGACATAAAAAGAAGAAGCAGCCGTAAATTCCAGTAAAAAGAAAAGGCATAATCTTTACTTAGAAATAAAAAGCCCCACAAGTCTGGGCGAGTAAGAATCATGATATCTTTCACTGGGCAAAATCCAGAAACAACCATATCATAACCTTCAAACCCCAATCTTTTATTAAAATATTGAAGTGGATCTCTACTCAATTTTTGCGCGAAATACATTGGCTTCTCTGTTGCCCATTCATCACCGCGAGTACCACGAGGAACTCCGAGCAAAGTACTACAAGAATACTCTGCAGTATTATCTGTAACCATATAATCATAAAAACCGAGGGAGGAGCCAGTAAACTTCCCAGAAACAAGACATACAAGAACTATCAAGGCTATGAGATATCTATATCTCAACAGTTTTTCTCTGTTAACAATACGTAACGACACCACCAATAAAGAAAAAATAAAAAAATAATACAGCCTTGCGATAGAAACATTATCAGCCTTCTCCAATAATTTGCAAAGAGAGTCTACAGATAAGAATTGAGAAGCATACAGAATAGTCTTCAAGACAACAAACTCTATTGATAAAGACAAAACAATAGAATACAGAATAACAGCGAAAAATTTCTTATACATGATGCTCTCGTAAAAAAGTCAAGGATCAAGACTAGAACAGAGGCTTTTTTCTTATAATTATCAGCAACAATTTATAAAGATTTTGCTCTCTGTGGTTAAACCTAAATTCACACTCTTTCAGATGTAAAATAAAGGTAGATTTATGTACTCCACGGAAGCGAGCCAATCTGGTTTTAGAAAAGACTCTGTAAAATATTTTGTGTAACTGGCATTTTCGTTAAATAAGCTCTGGCCGTTTTGCCAAGGGACACTTGTCTCTGGTCATGCCTGCTGATACCTTCCTCTTTGCTCAGCGTACTAATGAGCGCTGGATTCAGCGGCATCATTTGTTGGATAACAGCCTCTTTTTGTTGACGTAAATATCTCATATCTTGTCTCCTTTCCCGTATTGTAATTGTAAACGGGGGAGATGACAACTAACCGAACAGAGGAGGTTCACCTTGAGTGATTTAAGCTCCTTATGTTGTTCATTGAAGCCCCTGAATGTGACTTTCAGCAGTTCCCTACAATGGAGGCTTCTTCTTTTTTCTGGAACCGTCAGGGGTTGAGGGCCCTCCGGGAAAACCGGGGAGTGCATAAAAGAAACTATACCACATATTTGAAAATTGTCCTATTGTTATCAGATAGTTGCTCATTTTTGGAGAATCTATATACTCATTTTTTTAATTGCTTTTTGTGTATTTTTTTACCTCTATTGCATCAAGACAAAATTTTCCCCCGCGGAATTTAAAAGGAACAATCAATATTTTATTAACATTACCATCAATCAAAACCTTATGTTTCTTTTTTGCAAAATGTGTTGGAAAAGAATACACTTGATCTTCAGAAAATTTATCCTCACCCCCATCCTTTATCCAATAAATTGTCATATAGTCAAAAATATAGCCGCCGCGGCCGCGGATATCAATCTCTGTGACTACATCTCCAGCTTTCTGCAGAGAGCTGTTCTCAGGAAGATTTACAGTAACGGTCATTGGCACCGAATTCATCCCACGGAGGCATAGTGACCCAATATTTTGTGAACCATTTCTGTCGTTTTCTCTTATTTCCTTGTAGTTATGAACAACAAGATGGTCTTTCTTTATATTAAGTTTTTCTTGTACGATCCAATCTTTCTTAACCTCATCTATATTCGTCGATAAATATTTCCCTAATCGATACGAAACCATTTCATCGCGAATACTCCAGGGAAAGATATAGACACTATAGGCTATTAAAACTGAGGTTAACAGGGTTGACCAGAAAGACAGAGACAGAATAATATGGATAATCTTATATTTTATCGGAAACATTCCACAACTGATATAACTCTGATCAACATTTTCAGAAAAAAAACTAGCCTGTCCTTTATTGAAGAAATGATTGATGCTGTATGTTAATGCAACAACAATAAAAGGGATTGAAGGCCATACATATCTAGGGAGGCCATGATATCTCATATTTATAAAAGTAAAGGCAAAAGGCATTACTGCAAATAGCAGCAAAACAACCGATTTGGTATATTTAATAAAAAATGGCGTTAACATCAATACAGGAACAACAAAAATATACTGGAGAACGATGAATGGTTTAAAAAAATTAAACTTATGGACAAGATATTCATCCCATATATCCCCCCACATATACTGAATGAATCCAAAAATCCTCCATTTTAAATAGACCAGCTTATTAGCTTCCCAAGAAATTTTTTGCACTTCGTCAAAGCCCTTTCCCAGTGTAGAGATCATGTCCAAAAAATAAGGGACAGCTCCCCATATTTTAGGACCCTCGCCACCATAAGACAACAGGACAATTTTTCCAAACGAAGTCCAATTTCGGATCCACCATGGGCTCATTATCAATAAAAAGATTCCACATGAAACAAAAAAACTGTAAGCAGCTGGTTTGAGATTTTCTGCTGTATTTACTTCTATCATAAGTAGAATAAAGCAAGAGATTACCAAAGCAAAAACAATGAGTCCATGAGGACGAACAAGTATACTATATACAAGCAGTATATTTCCCAAAAGATAGTGAAAATTACTCCCCAAAATGCCTCTGTCTTTTTTCAAAGCTCTTAAGACATGGTAAGTTCCTGCAAAAATCAACAAACAAAAAATATTCTCCGTAAGCAACTTAGACACATTATATGAAAGCCCAGGATATAAAATAAACAAAAATAGCCCAAATACAACTACCGGAAATTTAAAACGAAAAAGTTTTCCATAGAGACAGAAATAGACCATCAGCAATAAATAAAATACGATATTGAAAACCCTTACCTTTATCACACTATCGCCTAAAATTTCAAACATTAAAGAGAGGTACAAAGGATATCCTGGGAGAAGACTCAATGTTGGAGAAACAGGTTTTTTTTCATGAAACATATCTCCATTTCTATCATTAGTGAGCACATTATACTTGTTTATATTTAATGCTGAATAATAATAGGAATTTTCATCAGAAAGAACTGGAATTTCTGGATCGAAAACGTATAACAGTAAAAAAAACTTGACAACAAAAAGTATGACCAACGTACTTTTCATCAACAGTGTCCAGTTATTATTTGACATACCACCACCATTAATATTTTAGGGTTGATTCCTAATATTTTCTATTTTTTTAGGAGTTTTCCATTGAATCTCCATTCACATTCTTAAAAGATCAAAGCGTTGTCTTGGAATTCCGTTGCATTTTTTTATGTTTCTTTTGCTTTGATTGCAAAATCCTCACCTCACTAATCTGGATATTTCATAAACATTGTGTCAAATTTTTAAAAATTGCTGATATTCCAATACTACACGGAGAGCATTACAGTGTTACAATATCCAAAGTGTTCACCAAAGGCCAGTCCATGCGGCCCATCTTCTTTGCGTATTTTTGCAGTAAATAGAGTTTACTCTTACGTAATGCAAAAAACTTCGAACCTGACATCGCCTGAACTGATGAAATATCCGGGCTAAAGTTTAGCGTGGGCAGCATCCTCTCTTTATGTACAAAAACCTTCTTTGCCCTTTAAACATCAAATTATGCATAATTTTAAACATCTTCACCTGTTTTTTTAATATCAGAAATAGAATTACAATTATCATCAGTGCTGTCTCATAAATAAGTAAATAAAAGCAGATAAATAAAGGCTCGGAGAGCTCTTTGTGTTATAATGAGTTTACGAAAAACAAAATAAATACAA
>PDWI01000908.1_pt1 | contig 48961 bp, 35 predicted proteins | sample 1430891 | NCBI WGS metagenome assembly PDWI01 (sample SAMN01162508, study PRJNA174530) | Oral metagenome, whole genome shotgun sequencing project. | biome: Marine environment; feature: Marine mammal; material: Swab sample of the gingival sulcus; isolation source: swab sample of gingival sulcus...
GAAAAATTAATGAAAAATAAACGATAAATTTTGACACGAGACTTGTTAAATTATTGAAAACTTTTTTCGCTCGAGACACACTTATGTGGACACTACCTTTATTAAATAAAAAAATACCTTTGCCCGGATATTTAAAAAATTTTATAAACTAAAAACAAATTAAAATGAACAAAAAATTATTATTTTTCAAGAAAAGCGAAAGCTTCACACAATGGAGCAACAAAGCATGGAGTATCTTTTTCAGTATTGGAAAACATATTGTTATAAGGTCTTTGCCTTTAAGTTATTTTTTATTTGCCGTATTTACCTTGCAAGCTCAAACCGACACTTTACAACTGCAAGAGGTTCGGATAAACTCTGCACGCATTGCTTCGCTATATTCCGAAACGGCTCGTATTATTTACACCATTGACAAAAAAGATATTGAAGCAATGCCCGTACACAGTTTACAGGATTTGCTGGAGTATGTGGGCAATGCCGACATACGCGCGCGAGGCACCGAAGGGGTGCAAGCAGATGTCGGTATCAGAGGCGGAAATTTTGACCAAACATTAATTCTGTTAAACGGCTTCAAAATCAGCGACTCGCAAACCGGGCATCACAGTTTAAATCTTCCTGTTGATATAAATAGTATTGAACGGATTGAAATACTTGAAGGTCCGGGCAACAGAATTTTCGGAATAAACGCATACAGCGGAGCAATTAATTTTATTACGGACAGCCAAACCGAACGAAGATTGAAAGCCGGATTTTTTGCCGGACAAAATAATCTTTTCGGCGGCTTTGCTTCTGCATCGCATCATATAAAAAATTTCTCAAACTATATTTCTGCATCTTATAAAAGAAGCGACGGCTACTTATCCGACAGCATCGGGAACACAGATTTTAATACCTTAAATATCTTTTACCATACGCAACTCAACACAAAACCGGCAAATTTCTCATTGCAAGCCGGATACACAGACAAATCTTTCGGGGCAAACAGTTTTTATACGCCGGCATTTCCATGGCAATACGAACAAGTAAAAACAAGTTTTGCCGGCTTAAAAACGCAAGCAAAAATAAAGTTTATTTCTTTGGAAAATCGCTTATACTATCGAAGACATCAAGACCGATTTGAGCTTTTTAGAGAAGATAAATATCAACGATCAGGAAAATATTTTATTAATAATCAAGATACGGCTAAATTTGTTCCGGGCATATATCAGGCATGGAATTATTACAAAGGACATAATTATCACCTTACGGATAATTTGGCTGCGGAGCTTAAACTTAATCTTCAAACAAAAGCCGGAAGAACTGCTGTAGGTGCAGAATATTCTTATACTCAAATAAAAAGCAATGTATTGGGTGAACCGCTTGATAATACCGTGAGTGTGCCGGGTGAACCTCACGGACTTTTTACCAAATTCAAAGCACAAAACAATGTAAATATTTATGCCGAGCATCTTTTCGCATACAAAAAAATTATGTTTTCTGCCGGCGGTTCTTTAAATATAAATTCACAATTTAAACAATTCTTTTCCGGTGGTATAGACCTCTCTTATGCCTTACCCTTTGACGGTTTAAAATCATTTTTGTCGATAAACCGTTCGGCACGACTTCCAAGCTATACGGATTTATATTATGACGGACCCACAAACAAAGGAAATCCGGACTTAAAACCGGAAACGGCACTAAACTACGAAGTGGGATTTAAATATATTTCGGGGAGTTTGAATGCGCATTGCTCTTTTTTCAGAAGAGAGGGTAAAAATACCATTGACTGGGTGCGTTTGTCCGATACACTTGAATGGCAAACGGCAAATATTACCGAGCTTACAACAAACGGGCTTGAACTTGCCGTAAATTATACTTTTCCTGAGAATCGATTTCTTCAAGGCGTCCGATTTTCTTATGCCTACACCGATATTACAAAACAAAGCGGCGAATATATTTCAAAATATGCCCTCGATTATTTAAAACACAAAGCTGTATTATCCGTGAAGCATGAAATATATAAAAGAATATCGGCAAGTTGGAACATGCGCTTTGAAGACAGAAACGGGACTTTTTCTGCTTATGACCGAAAAACAAGGACATATACCGGCGAAGTTGCTTATAGCCCTTATCTTTTAACTGACCTTAGAGTTTTATGGCAACTGAAGCGTCTGGAAATTTATGCCGATGCTTCAAATCTCTTTAATGTAAAATACTTTGAATTCGGGAATATTCAAATGCCGGGCAGACTAATTAAAGTCGGTGTTAAATTGAATTTGTCTTACTAAGTTGAAGCTATATCCCTCTTTTTTGTAAACAAGCAAGGGGAGGGGATTTAACTCTCATTTTTTATTGTCTATTGAGGGGAGGTAAAAAAACTCCCCCAAAAAAAGACCTCAGGAATTTTTAAATTTCCTGAGGTCTCGTTTTTTTACAAAATATAAGCAATTTACTCTTCAATTGCTTTAGTATCTCCACCTGCAAGTTTTGCTTTTAAGGCTGCTAATGCTTCGGAACCGCTGCCGGTTTCTTCCAAAACACTGTCAATTTCTTCATCAATGCTTTGATTTTCAAATGCAATATCGGCATAAGATTCTGCTAAAGCTTCGTCTTGTTCTACTTTATCTTTCATGCGCTCAAGCATGGCAACTGTTCCGTCGGCATCGATATTTGCCAATTGTTTATTAACCGTTTTAGTCGCTTTACTAACTTTTGCACGAGCTTTAAGTGTTTTAGCCTCATTTTCCCATTTCGTGATATTGGCACGCAAACGGTCAATGGTATGGTCTAATTTTGCTACTTGTGCATCATAGGTTTTTTGAGTTTTTAAAGCTAATTGCAAACTCTGAGCTGCTTGTTCTTTCTCGTTTAATGCGGCTGTAGCCAAGCGGTCGGCTTCTCCGGCATCAATTGCTCCTTGTTCTGCGCGTTTTAGCAAGGAAATTGCTTTGTGTTCATAATCGGTCATTTTATTTCTAAACTTATCCGCATCATTTTTGGAACGTATGGCTAATGCTTTTACCTCTGCCAAAGCCTTGATACTTTCTTCGAGTTTTTCTTTCATATCGCGAATACCTTGTTCTGTCATTTTCACCGGATTTTCAAAATTATCCAATGCGGCATTGGCTTCTGATTGTCCGATTTTAAAAAGTCTTTTAAAAAATCCCATTTTTTTAATTTTAAATTTATAATGGTCAAAGATACGAAATAAAAAAAAAAAGTGCCAATTTTTTTGGCATTTCTTGGCGGAAAATTGACGATTGTTTGTTGCTTTACTTTTTCAAAAGTCTCGAATGCGGGTTAAGTTGGAAGCCGGAAGAAAATTCAGAACTGAAAATTGTTAAAAACCTTATTGTCGGTTTAAACCTTAGTAGAAATAAACACCTAAAATAAACCTTATTACCTTATTTTTTATGCTAAAAGCCAAAGACCAAGAGCCAATTAAAAAAAGAGCGCAATTGCAAATCTCTCTTGGAGAAGAGGAGGCGGGGAGTTTGATCTTTTTAGAAAGTTTAAAATGCAATATATTAATAATTTGCAGGTTTTGTCGGGTGCCATTATTTTTCGGCACAATATACGGTAGCTATTCCAAATGAAAGAGGTTTAAAATATACAGAAGAAAATCCCAAACTAGTTAAAATATTGGCAAAACTTTGTCCGTAGGGAAAGGCATTTACCGACTTGGGAAGATAAGTATAAGCGGCTTTATCTTTTGAGAATAGTTTTCCGAAACGCGGCAAAATATGATTTGAATATAAAGCATAGAGTTGCTTAATAGGAAACTGAACAGGTTGAGAAAACTCTAAAATAATTAAACGCCCGCCCGGTTTTAAAACGCGCTTCATTTCGCTTAATCCGGCTCGCAAGTCTTCAAAATTACGCACTCCGAAAGCTACCGTTATTGCATCGAACACATTGTCCGGGAAGTCTAAATGCTCGGCATCTCCTTTTTTAAATTTAATAATTTCCGACAGCCCTTTTTTTTCTATTTTTCCCTCACCGACTTTAAGCATTTTTTGAGAAATATCAACTCCTATGATGCGGGCAGGTTGCAAATGCTTGTATATTTCCAAGGCAAAATCTCCGGTTCCCGTAGCCACGTCCAAGATAAGTTCTATTTGCGCATCTTTTAATAAATCTATAGCTTTTTTTCGCCAAACTTTATCAATATTAAATGATAAGAAATGATTTAAAAAATCATAACTATTCGCAATATTGTCAAACATCTCCGTAACTTGCTGTTTTTTGCCTTCTCCTCGGACTATTAACAACTCTGTATTTTCTGATTTACTCAAAACACTTCTTTTTAATAAAATTATTTAACAAGCCATAAACCTGCATAAACTGCCGCTAATCCAAACATTAAAGACAATCCCGTGTATAATAAAAAAAATATTGTTTGTTGAGACTGAATGTAAGTAATATTTTCAAGTGCAAATGCCGAAAATGTTGTAAACCCTCCGCAAAAACCAACTGCCAAAAGAAGTTTCCAGTTCTGTGCAACAGTACTCTGATTATTGAAAAAGCCTATTACAATACCCAAGAAGAAACTTCCTAAAACATTAACAAGAAAGGTTCCTGCGGGGTGATTTGATTCAAAAATTTTCCCGAACAGATAGCCGGAAGTATATCTCATGATACTTCCTAAAAAACCTCCGGTACCGACAAGCAATAATTTTTGTAACATTATATACACATTTGAATTAGCCGTCGCAAATATAAAAACTTTAAGAAATATAAAACTAAACAGTTCTACGAAAATATATATTCTTGCACTTCTTTGACCGAATGTAGGACAGGCATTCCCCTTCCTTTTAATTTTTCAAGCGGGTGGTGCCCATAAGACAGTGCAATAATATTGATGCCAAGCATTTTTGCCACCTCATAATCATGACTTGTATCACCTATCATCAGAATTTCTTTGCCGGGTATGTCTATTTTTTTTATCAGTTCTTTCCCTATCTCACTTTTTCCGCCGGCATAATGATCATCTAAACCGTATATATATTCAAAATAAGGATGTATCTTCAATGCAGTTAGTTCTTCAAGCAACTGTTCTTTTTTTCGAGCAGATAAGACAGATTGTTTTATGCCTTTATTTGAAATTTCTTTCAGTAAATCGGCAATTCCCGCGTGTAACTCAATCTTATTGCTGATACCATTATACTTATCGATAAATTCGGTTCCCACTTTCTCAAAACTTTCATTTTTAAATGAAAAACCGGCACGTTCGTAATAGTCTTTTACGGGAAAATCGAACAATTCTCTGTACTTTTCAATTGTAATTTGTCCCAAATCTCGCGCATCAAGCATCTCGTTTATTATCGCTACACAAAATTGAACATCATTTAAAAGCGTTCCGTTATAATCCCAGATTATATGTTTAAATTGCATGTATTTATATTTATAATTTTCATCTTTACCAAAATCATTCTGCTGTATTTCTGATTTTTTCCGCCCCAAGTCTTTCATATTATTTGCCGGAAAAAGAGCGCAAGTTTATAAATATTTTTTGAAAGCCTTAACAATCTTTTAAAAATTTTGACATAAAAAAAGACTGCCTAAAAGGCAGTCTTTTTCATTTAAAATTAAAAGCACTTATTGTTTAACCACTTTGAAAGTTTCGCTTGCGCTTCCGTTAGAAATAATTACAAAATATATTCCTGCATTTCTTGCACTTAAGTCAATGGTTGCAGTATTGTTCATTTGCATTTGTTCTACAACTTTACCGGTAATATCTACAACTTGTAAGTTATAAGTTCCGTTTACATTAACCGTAAACTTACCGTTTGTCGGGTTCGGAGAAATCATAACATTCGTTTTTAAATCACCAATGCCTAGGGGTTCCATTATAATATCAACGGTTTGGTCGGCACCGTTAATGGTAACTGTTCCGCTTGCATCGTTGTAATTTGCAAGTGTCGCTGTCCAATCATAGTCTCCATCTTCCAAATCAATAGTAGCCATCCCCGAAGCATCGCTTGTTAAGTTTTGGTTGTTAATGGTGATATTAACATTTTCCAAGGGGTTTGTCCCATCGGTAACATTAAACGTAAGGGTATAAGCAGGAACAGTTGAGCCTAAATAAAATGTAGCAATTATATTAGCGCCTTGTTGAATGTTTGCTAATAAATATTGCTCTCCATCTACTGTAAAACTAGCAAGACCACCGCCTATGCCATCAATATATCCGGGAACAGCAGAAAGCTCAAGTTGTCTTCCTGTGGCAGTTCCGTCCATATTATACTCTGCAATACGTTCAGGAGATTCTCCATTTGTAATCATCCATACAGTAGGATTAATATTAGAAACATTATCATAAGCCAAACCATAAATATTTGTCGGAGAAATATCAATAGAGTTTCCTGTAGCAGTACCTGTAATGTCATATTCGGTTATAGGGCTATCCCAGTTGTTTGCCCAGAAAGTATCATCATCGTCATCATAAAGAATAGCACGGTTTTCTGTTGGTGCAGTAATAGTACTAACAAGAGTTTTATTATCAAAATCCATTTCAAATAAATCGGTACTTGCAGCTCCTCCGTAAAAATATCCGGTATTGGGGTTGTAAGCCATATCTCTTACGTTTTGCACACCTGCTATAGTAAAACTTTCTATAAAATTACCGTTCATATCATATTTGTATATATTCGCACCGTCCCAAGCTGCAGTATAAATGTATTCACCATCTGTTTCTATACCTGCTTGTCCGGTTGATGTAGCATTAAACACGGAGATTACGTCTCCATATTCAAATCCTCTAACTTCAATCTCAGTAGTTGCAATGTCATTTCCGGTATTTGCATCACCGGCAAGAACAACGGTAGCCGTTAAAGTATAAGTGCCGTCTGCCGGTGCCCAGTCGGGGAAGTTAACGCTTAAAGTATTTCCTGCGGCAACTTCTCCGGGGTTTGTAATAGTTTCATTATATCCTGCCGGGTCAGAAACTAGAGTAATGTCATAAGTATCTTGCGTCAAAGCACCAAAGTTTTCAATAATTACTGTTGGTGTAACTGTACTTCCTGATTTAACCAGACCTGCCGGAGATACTGCATTTACTCCTAAGTCATTATTTATGGGTTCATAAATGCTTACATTGTCAATATACTGATACCAAGCAAAAGTATTTGCATCGTCATAGACAAAACGAACTTTTAGGTTTGCATTAGCATAAGCCGTAATGTCATATTGGAAATGTTCTAATACCACATCAGTGCCGGAACCGGAACCGTGGTCCTCGGTATATACTACAATATTTTGCCATTCGGAACCGTCCCACACATCTACAGAACACGAATCAGCTAGACTAACATCATTGTAACGAGAATCAAATCCCAGATAAAGAAGACTAGCTCCGGTTACATCTACTTCAGGAGAACATAACTCACCTGCGACATGCGTCCCTTGACCTTGTCCGTCACTATCAATCCAGGCCATACCGTTTCCCCATTCCCAAGCATTTCCGTCTCCGTTATTCGTGATTGTCCAATCAGACGGAATTTCAGTATCAAAGGTTTCATTAAGATAATTTACCTTTCCGCTTCTTAGTCCGGTTTTCAAACCTGTTGTGATACGAGTGGCATTCAAGTCACCTTTAGTCTGATAATCTGACTTACTAAGCGCATCAATTTGTGCATTTGCAGAAAAAGCAAATAGCACAATAAAAATAAATGATAAAAATTTTCGCTTCATAATAATTAAATTTAAAAGTTTATAGAAAAAAATATTCAGTAAAGGTAATATTTTTTTGTTTAAATTGCAAATTTTATTAAGGAACTTTTTTTGCCGGAAGCTGCAAGCAAAAATCTAACCCGCATTTCGAGACTTCTGAAAAAGTAAAGCCAAAACGCTAACTTTATAGAAGTTTCAAAAGTCGGAAGACTGAAGACTGAAGAAAAACGCTCATGCTTGTTTGCTGCGAGTGCGTTCTTTGCGATTTTCATGATCTTTGGCAAATTGCAAATTCCCTCTTGGAGAAGAGGGTGTAGGGAGATTGATTTTTTGGAAATTTTAAAACGCTATAAATTAATAACTTGCAAAGTTATTTAGATGGAGTTTCGAGACTTTTGTAAAAGTCTCAAAATGCGGGTTAAAATCATGGTATCGAGATATAAAAACAGACTGCCCGAAAAGGCAGCCTATCACTTATTTTAACATGAAAAAAAATGTTCGACAAAGGTAGTGTTTTTTGTTTAAGTTACAAGTTTTTAAGGAGTTTTTGCTTAGAAGTTAGCCTTTTGGCTATAAAGCTTGTTTGTCTGTTAGTTACTTTTTCTACTAAGCATTGAAGAAATTCAGCTTTCTAATCCATAAAAAAGACTGCCCGAAAAGGCAGCCTTTTTTAATGAAAATTTAAAGTTTGTGAACAAAGCATTCAACAAAGGTAATCTTTTTTATTTAAATTACAAATTTTTTTGTAATAATTTTTCTTCGTAGCTGCAAGCAAAAATTTAATTAGTAAATTTTTGCTGACTGAAAATGTAAGTTGTTAATATAGCATGTTTTAAAGTTTCCGAAAAATCAATCTCCCTACAGCCTCTTCTCCAAGAGGGAATTTGCCGGTTGTGTCTTTTCTTCCGGAAGTTTTTGGCTGTTAGCCTTTGGCAACAAAAATAAGGTAATAAGTTTGTCTGTTAGTTACTTTTTCTACTAAGTATTGAATTGAAATTCAGCTTTCTAATCCAATAAAAAAAGCTGCCTTTTCGGGCAACTTTTTTTATCTAATGTTAAGTAAACTTATTAAAAAAATTTTGACAAATGTAATGTTTTTTATTTAAATTACAAATTTTTTTTGTAATAATTTTCTTCGTAGCTGCAAGCAAAAATTTACTAATTAAATTTTTGCTGACTGAAAATGTAAGTTGTTAATGTATAGGGCTTTTAAGTTTTCAAAAAATCAATCTCCCTAAAGCCTCTTTTCCAAGAGGGATTTTGCCGGTTGCGCTTTTTGTTCCGGAAGCTTTTGACAATAAAAATAAGGTAATAAGAGCTTGTTTGCCTGTTAGTTGCTTTTTCTACTAAGCTTTGAACTGAAAATAAGGTTTCTAATCCATAAAAAAAGACTGCCCTAAAAGGCAGCCTTTTTCATTTAAAATTAAAAGCACTTATTGTTTAATCACTTTGAAAGTTTCGCTTGCGCTTCCGTTAGAAATAATTACAAAATACATTCCTGCATTTCTTGCACTTAAGTCAATGGTTGCAGTATTGTTCATTTGTATTTGTTCTACAACTTTACCGGTAATATCTACAACTTGTAAGTTATAAGTTCCGTTAACATTAACCGTAAACTTACCGTTTGTCGGGTTCGGAGAAATCATAACTTCAGCGTCTAATTTGTTTACACCGTCAGGATTAAGTCCCCAAACATCATTAAGGGTAAGATCTGCATCGGCAACTTCAACAGAGCGGTTATTGGTACCGTCCCATTCGCCGTTGTCCCAACCGTTGTTTTTGAAATACTTATATTCATAAGTACCCGGCACAACATTGGCAACTGCAAGCGTGTATATTTTATCACCGTCTGTATCCATTAATTCAAGCGCTGTTTCCGTACCCGGCTCAGGCCAGTTATAGCCTCCAAAATTACCGCTAACATATACTTTGTCAGTACCAACCGTAAATTCGCCTGAATCAATAGGAGTTGTCATGTCAACATTAAAAGTAAGTGTAACGCCGGTAGCTGCAGGTTCCATTATAATATCAACAGTTTGGGCGGCACCGTTAACGGTAACTGTTCCACTTGCATCATTGTAGTTAGCAAGTGTCGCTGTCCAATCATAGTCTCCATCTTCCAAGTCTATCACTGCCATACCAGAAGCATCGGTTGTTAAGTTTTGGTTGTTAATAGCAATATTAACATTTTCCAAAGCATTGGTTCCTTCTTTAACGATGAAAGTAACTTGGTAATCTGAAGTTATTTCAAATTCTACTTCTACGATATCAGATTCTCCTGTTTCGAAAACTTTTTGTATGCCTGCTGTGTGCGTGCCTACTGATAAATCACCTGTTGTATAAGTTTTATCTGTTGTAGTTGCAACCGGAGTAGTCATATCGTCAATATATACTTTGTAGTTAACAAATGCTTTTTGGTTTTTGACACCATCAATGAAAGTATATTTGTAAGCACCGTCATTTTTTGCATCAACAGCTATATCAGCAGCATCAGAAATTACTCTGCTGCCAATAGCGCGTTTAGTAGTTCCTATTTCAACTAAATCAAGTGAATTTGAAGCATTGTCATCACCCAAAACATGGAATGCTATTTTACAAGCTTGTCCGGCATAAGCAGAAAGGTCTAATGTCGTTTCAATCCAAACGAAATTTTGAAATACACCATGGTCTTGTTCACTCCATAATTGTGTCCAAGTAGCACCGTTGTCCGTAGATATTTTAACCATTAAGTCGTCATTATTATTAGGATCTACCGACCAGTAGTAAGATTTGTTCCAGTTAAACTTAAGCGACATGCCGTTCGTAATACTTATGTTTGGAGTTATAAGCCAAGTGTCTATATTGTAGCCCCAACTTACTTTTGCACACTTACTTCCGTCGGGAGCGGCAGCACCGCCGTCCGGCTCTGCAATATGCCAATATGCATTTCCGCCCTCTCCCGGTGTTCCGGCGCCTTGAATTACTTCTGACCAGGCATTAAATGTATCATCTTCAAAACTATCACTAAATCCGGCTTGTCCCATATCCCAAGTAATTGTTGCTTGCAGTCCGTTTACGTTTGCAGTTACGGCTGCGGGAGCAGTAATGGCTTCGTCAAGCATTATTTCAAGAGCTTCATCTGCTGTTAAATTAACCGTACCCTCTGCCGGCACACATGCTTCTGCACTTACATTATAGGTATATTCACCTTCTAAAATATTCGCAAAGCTTGCCATACCGCTTGCATCCGTTGCAGCCGTGTATGTGCTGTCGCCGGAAGTAATTGTTATGCTTGCATTTTCGATGGCGTCGTTGCTTCCCCAGTTCTTTTTAACCGTGAAACTTAAAGTATGATTTGATCTTTCCAACATTACGGCTACATCCACGGCAGCGTCCGCAATTGTTACGGTTCCGTTGTATGTATTGTGTAATGCTGCTTCTACGGTATATGCCAAATCCGTAGCGTTTACATGTTCTGTTGAAGCCATACCATTAGCATCGGTAGTAAGCGTAGCGCCGTCTATAGTTATGGTAGCACCTTCTACTGCACCTAAATCGTTTGTTACCATAAAGTTTACGGGCCACATGGCGTTTCCGGCATTCATGCTTACGTCAACAGTCAGGTCGGCATCGGCAACCGTAAAGTTTCCGCTTGCATTTTCAAATCCGGGTTTTCTTACCGTATATTCATAGGTATTGTTCAACATTTCAACTACAACTGAACCTGCTGCATCTGTGGTATAAATGTTATTTCCAATTGTAATTTCGGCTCCGTCTATGGGATTTGTTCCGTCGGTAACATTGAAGGTAACGTTATATTTTACGGGAATAAAATTATATACCATTGAACTGAATTCATTCAATGAACGCGCTCCGAGATTTGTTAGCGAACCGTCTGTGGTATTTATTTCGTAGTTGTCATGAGTGTCGGCATTTAAACTCAACCAATATAGTTTTTGAGCTTCGTGACTAAATGCGGCTGTTTGTATGTATTGAATATTTATACCTGCTGCGGCAAGCAGTGTGTTGTCGCCGCTTGTATTATCGATGGTGTAAATATTTTGGTCACTTCCAATTCCGTACAAAACACCTTCAGAATTACATGCCAATCCGTAATAGGCAAGCAGGTCGTTACCTACCCCGAGGTCTTTAATTTCGGTTGTTTCACCGTTGGTTAAATCAAGTGTTCCGAGTTTAGTGTTTGCATCAGTTCCTGAAGGTACAATGTAGCAAATAAACATTTTGTCCGAGTTATAATCATAAGTCATAGAAATAGTCGTAATGGTATCCGCTATGTCGGCAACTTCCGTCATGGCACCGGTAACAAAATCTATTTTAACCAGCTTTTTGTCCGGGGCATTATCTACGGCATACCATTCGCCGTTTACGGCATCGCCGGCGAATATGTCTTTATCACTTTTTGATATTCTGTAGGCTTCGGCGGGAACTTCCGGGTTAAATACAAATACTCCTTTTGCTTCTCCGTTAGTACCTCCATAAAGAAGATAGGCATAAGCCATACCGGTAAGGTCGGCGGCATTTACGATATATTCATTAACTAATGTGTCGTTTGCCGAGTTTTGGTCGCCTGTTAGAACAACTGCGGCGGTAATACTGTAAGCACCCGGAGCAAAAGTTGTCGGGGTGAAAGAAACTTCTGCTGTTGCATTTACGGCTATCGGGTCAGTAATATTAACTGTTTCTTCGAGTACTACCATATTTGTTGCAGTATCGGTTACGGAATAATAAACATCATAGGCGCTTTGTTGTGCGGTTCCTGCATTTTTTACGATTACCTTAGGTGTAAATTGTTCTGCGGAGTTTACAGTATAAGGTATGGGTATTGCTTCTACTTTAAGGTCATTAGGCTCCGGCGTGAAAATTTTGAAATCGTCAAAAAATAATCTCCACATGTTTAATGTTGTACTATGAAAACCAATGTAGATGTCTTGTCCGGCGTATGCTGTTAAATCATACTCATAATAGGTCCATTCTATTCCGGGAAAAACATCTGCTTCAATCATGTCCGTAAAATCTGCCGCAGCATTTCCTGTGGTAGAAACCATAATATCAAAATCCTCTGCGAAAGTACTTGCTGATTGGTTTCTTGCGTAAAATGTCAGTTTTGTCCCGTTTGCCGGGGCTATTTGCGGTGTAATAAGCCAGTCGTCGTGCTCTACAGAGCTATCGTAAGAGATTGATACGCATGCAGGTCCGAAGTTTCCACCTTCTGCGTTCCAAACAAATCCGTTAGCGTCTCCGCCGTTTATTACGGTAAAATTGTCTAAGCTGCCGCCTTCAAAATCATCTACAAATAAATCTGCTTTTCCGGCATACTTGCTTTGGTGCGTGTTGCCCCCCGTATAAACATAGTTTTTAACGGGTTTGTTTTTTTGTACTAATTGGTCTATGCCAAATGAGTACGCATTTGCCTTTGTTGCATTATGGTTTATGCCTCTATTTTGGGCATTCAAAGCTAATACAAACAGAAGACTAATTGCTAATGTAAAAATTTTCTGTCTCATAATTTATATGATTTTAATTAGTAAATAAAATATTGCAACAAAGTTATTTTAATTTTTGAATAAAAAAAACTTTTTTATTACGATTGTTTGCGCATTTTTTTTTCTTTGGTGAAATAATCGACTGAAATTCGTAACTGACTAGTTAAAAATAAAAGGTCATAAGATGCACAAATGATTTTTATTACGTTTATTTTGGGTTGTTGATTTTTTGTTAAAGTGCTGTTAGCGTAATGATTAGTGCTTGTGCGCAAAACTTTAGTCGATAAATTTTGTTTTATTTTGAAAATAGTTGCGTAATTTCAAATAAAAAGCCTTACCTTTGCGACCCTTTTTTTTAATGACAAAATAAAAAAATACCAATAAATTGCTTTATGAGACAATTAAAGATTACCAAGTCCATTACGAACCGAGAAAGTGCATCCTTAGATAAGTATTTGCAGGAAATCGGAAGATACGATCTAATTAGTGTTGAGGAAGAAGTTGAGTTAGCGCAGCGTATCCGTAAAGGCGACCAAACAGCAATTGAAAAATTGACCCGAGCTAATTTGCGTTTTGTGGTATCTGTCGCAAAACAATATCAGAATCAGGGCTTGAGCTTACCTGACCTTATTAATGAAGGAAATCTCGGCTTGATAAAAGCTGCCGAAAAATTTGATGAAACCAGAGGTTTTAAATTTATATCTTATGCCGTATGGTGGATTCGTCAATCTATAATGCAGGCTATTAATGAACAATCTCGTATTGTGCGTTTGCCCTTGAACCAAGTGAGTTCGTTGAGTAAATATCGAAAAGCCGTTGCGGATTTTGAACAAGAATTTCAACGCAAACCTTCTCCGGAAGAATTGGCTGAAATTTTGGATATTCCGAAATCCAAAGTATTGTCAACAATGAAGGTTTCCGGCAGACATGTATCGGTAGATGCTCCTTTTCAAGAAGGTGAAGACAACAACTTATTGGATGTGCTTTCCGACGACGATATGCCTGTTACGGACAATTCATTGATCCACGAATCTTTAAGAAGTGAGATTGAACGTGTTTTTGCAACCTTAGATGAAAGAGAAAGTAAAATATTGCAACTTTCATACGGTATCGGAACGGAAGAAATGTCTTTGGAAGAAATCGGACAACAATTCGGCTTAACGCGCGAGCGTGTACGACAAATCAGAGAAAAAGCCATAAAGCGTTTACGAAATACTTCAAGAAGTAATCCGCTGAAAAAATATTTGGGCTAAAACCTAAAATCCTTGCGGATTTTAGGTAAAAAACGGAAGACCTCGCAAAGAGGTCTTTTTTTTACATATCGGCGTAGGCTAAGACAAATACACTTACCGATACGTTTTCATATTGCAGAAGTTCTTCGGCGCAAGCAATGAGTGTTGAGCCGGTTGTAACTACATCATCAATTAATAACACATGCCTGCCTTTAAGTTTTTCGGGTTTTCTGACTTCAAAAGCGGAATGAACGTTTTGCCGGCGTTCTTCCAGATTCTTTTTAGTCTGTGTTTCCGTAAACTTTCTGCGAATTAAGATGTCGGAGGCAAGTTTTTTATGGCTTGTTTCGGCAATTCCCATTGCAATTACTTCGCTTTGATTATAACCTCGCAGTCTTTGCTTCGCAGGATGCAAAGGAACCGGAATAAGTAAATCGGCTTGGTCAAAGAAACTGCCAGCAATCTCTGTTCCTGCCATTTTACCTAATTCAATTCCTATTTGCTTTTGTCCTTTGTATTTTAATTTATGAATTAAAGTTCGATATTTGCTTGCTTTATGAAAATAAAAAAAAGCGCTTGCATATTGTATGTCGGTTATTCCGTAAAATAAACGGTTAATCGGATTGTCTTCTTTCAAATGAAATTGTGTTTTCGGAATATGGTAGAGGCAATTTGTGCATAGAAAATTTTCTTTTTTTAATAAATTTACACCACAGGCTTCGCAATTGCGGGGGAAAAATAATCGTGTAAACTGAATTAAAAAATCAAAATCCATTTTTATTTGTTATAATCTGAAATTGCGCAAATTACTTTTTCTATTTTTTTTCTTGCTTCGGAAGATGAACAGTTAAAATTATTAGCCATTATGGAAAATGCCAGCAATCGACCTGATTTTGTTCGGACATATCCGGCATAAGTTCGTACATTTTTTAAAGAACCGCTTTTCATTCTCACCACTTTTTGGGCACTCGTATTTTTGCACATCCTTTTTACCGTTCCTTCTTTCCCGGCTTGCGGTAAGGAGTTGTAGAAATAATCGGCATATTTGCTTTGTGTTTGCATATAGCGTAAAATAAAAACTATTTGCTTTGCGCTGATGCCGTTGTATCTGGCTAATCCGCTGCCGTCAAAAATAAACATCCCCTTTGTATCGGCACCTTTTTTCTGCCAAAAGTTTTCGATAAAATGATTGTTGATTTTATTTTTATTATATCCGGCAAACTTCAATTGCACTTGTTTGTATAAATGTTCTGCAAAAAGGTTGATGCTTTTAAAATTTGTTAATTTGATTATTTCAGATAATTCGGGAGAATAGGCGGTGTACAGCAATTGGTGTTGCAGAGTGTCAAGTTTTTTTAGCTCGGGAGCGAGCCTGAACGTGCTTGCACTGCCCGATGCAATATTGTTTTTTTTGAGTATCTTTTTTAAACTTTGGGCGGCAAATAGTGCAGGGTCGGGCAGGGAGCCTTTCACTTCATAATTTTTTCTGTTTAAAGGCAAGCGTCCGGTAATGTATCTTTTATAGGTGTAGGGCGCACCGAAAATATAGGATAAATCGGAGTGTACGGCATCCGATATTACATGATTGTCAAGCTCTAAGCCTTTTATTTCCGGGCTTATGGATACTATTTTTGTTTTTCCGCCTTTTTTTGAACTTGTGTTGAAAAATAATGAATATAAATTATCGTGTATGCTTAAACCGTTTGCTCCGGCTCCAAAATAATTGCCTATATCTTCCCATGTCCATTTGGGCGGAAGTGTTTGGTAATTAAAGATGCTTGCATCGCCGATTATGTGTCCGTTTATAAATTTTATGCCGGCTTTGTGTATGGCAAGTTCCCAGTTATTCAGCAAGGTGTCGAAATTTGTTTGGTCAAAATATTTGGAGCCGAGTGTGGGGTCGCCGCCGCCTTTTATAATAATGTTTCCGTCTAATATTCCCGTTGCTGTGTCAATGTGTCCCGTGTATTCTAAGCGTGTTTTGAATCTGTGCTTGTTGCCGAAGACTTCCATTGCCGTGGCGGTGCTTACAATTTTTTGTGTGGAAGCCGGTGCGAGCGATAAATTGGCGTTCAATGATGCGACAGTGGTTCCTGAATATACATCTTGCACATAAAAGCCAATGCTTGCATTTTTGAATGCTATGTCATTTTTTAAGTTGTTGATTGCATCTTGAATGCGGTTTTTTTGAGAACAAGTTTGTGCGGAAACAGCACTTATCAGAATAAAAATAAAAATACGTTTCACTTTATGGAGTTTTTCTCAAAAATAAAAAGACCTGTATGAATACCAAAAAAAGCTTGGCATTTTTTGCCAAGCTTTTTTTGAATGCGGTTTTTATTTCATTATTTCCGCATAGTATTTGTAAAATAAGGGAATGGTTTCAATTCCTTTAAAGAACATTTCGAGCGGGTTGTTTTCGTTGGGCGAGTGAATGGCATTGCTTTCCAAACCAAATCCCATTAGAATAGATTTTATGCCTAAGACTTCTTCAAAGGTTGAAATAATGGGGATACTTCCGCCGCTTCTTACCGGAACGGGCTTTTTGCCGAATACTTCGGTATATGCTTTTTCAGCTGCTTTATAGCCGGGTATGTCAATCGGGGAAACATAGCCTTGTCCGCCGTGCAATGCCGTAACTTTTACTTTTACCGTATCGGGGGCAATTGCTTTGAAATGTTTTTCGAAAAGTTCACTTATTTTCACATTGTTTTGATTGGGAACTAAGCGCATGGATACTTTTGCATAGGCTTTTGAGGGGATGACTGTTTTTGCGCCTTCGCCGGTGTATCCGCCCCAAATTCCATTAATGTCTAATGACGGGCGTATGCCGGTTCTTTCATTTGTAGAGAAACCTTTTTCGCCGGTTACTTCATTGATGTCAAGCGCTTTTTTGTATTCTTCTTCGCTGAAAGGAGCTTTTGCCATTTCGGCTCTTTCTTCTTTGCTTACTTCGAGCACATCGTCATAAAAACCTTTTACGGTAATTTTTCCGTCGTCATCAACCAAGCTTGCCAAGAGTTTTGTGAGCACGTTTGCCGGATTGGCAACGGCACCGCCGAAAAGTCCGGAATGCAAGTCTTTATTCGGTCCGGTTACTTCAACTTCCATATAGCTTAAACCTCGCAAACCTGTTGTGATAGACGGTACGTCGGGCGCAATCATGCTTGTGTCGGAAACTAAGATTACGTCGGCTTTGAGCATTTCTTTATGTTCTTCCATAAATTTACGAAGATTGGGCGAGCCGATTTCTTCTTCGCCTTCAATAATAAATTTTACATTACAAGGCAATTGGTCGGTTTTTACCATATATTCAAAAGCTTTTGCGTGCATAAAGCCTTGTCCTTTGTCGTCGTCTGCACCTCTGGCATAAATTTTTTCGTCTCGAATTTCCGGCTCAAAAGGCGGGCTTACCCATAAATCAATCGGGTCAACGGGCATCACATCCATGTGTGCATATACCAAAACCGTAGGTAAATCGGGGTTAATCATTTTTTCGCCGTAGGTAACCGGGTTGCCTTCTGTTTCCATTACTTCTGCTTTGTCGGCACCGGCTTCTAAGATACTTTTTTTCCAGTATTCGGCAGCTTTGTACATATCGTCTTTGTGTTCGGCGATTGAACTGATAGAGGGGATGCGAATTAAACCGAAAAGTTCTTCAAGAAATCGGTCTTTATTGTTTTCGATGTATTGTTTTAAATCTTTCATATGTTTATGTTTATAATTTTCAAAGGTCAATTTATATTAATTATGAATTGTTTTTTTATCAGTGTTTTAGGCTTTTTTATTCGTAATTTTTAGTTCCTTAGGTGAGGGTTGTGCCGTTCATAACTCACCCTTTGTATTCCGCCGGGTGTCTAAAATTTAGTACCGGGCATTTCATATTACTGATTCTTAAATTTTATTGCTTACAAAATTATAAAATTATGTGTAAAAAATACACTTTGTTTGCAGAAATGTTTTTTTTGCAGAATGTAAGCTGTTTTATTGAAATTAAAATATCCCGGCTTATCTTTCTTGCTTATAGTTTTCGGCATAGAAAGAAAGTTGTTTATACCATTCTTCTCCGAATCTTTGGATTAAAGGTTCTTTTAGAAATAGGAATACGGGTACACCGAGTTTTTCACCGAGAATAACAGCCTTGGAGCAAATGTCCCAATGGTCATAATTGACGGCAATTAATTCGCCTATTTTTTTTATTCTCACGGGATAAAGCCAGCATGAAAGGGGTTTCCGGAAAGTTATTTTCCCTTGAAGATATGCTTTTTCTATGCCGCAGGATGCACTTCCGTCCGGTTCGAACACGGTATAGGCGCATTCTTGCCCGTTTATCAGGCTTGTAACGCTGTCGTGGTCGCTGTCAATGTAATATAAGCCGTTTTTTGTAATGGCTTCAATGCCTTCCGGGCGCATAAAAGGTTTGATTTTTTCTATTTCTTTTTTCAGCAGTTTTATTTCTTTTTTTGTAAGAGGTGCGCCGGAATCTCCTTCTATGCAGCAAGCTCCTTTGCAGGCATGCAGATCGCAGACAAATTTTTTTTCAATTAAATCATCGGATATTAATGTATTGTCAATTTGCAGCATATTATAATTTCTTCTATGGATAAAACAGTGGGTCTAATACGGTAAATTCCTTGATTTCAATGTATTTTCTTTTTCCTTTTAGGAGATAGGACAATAAGGCTTTGCCCTCATATTTCGGAGGGTTTTGCCCATCGATTTGTTTTTCTTGTGCTGTTCTTTTGTTTGCTTTATGGTTCCTTTTGGGAATTGTGGCGTCATTTACGCGGATGCTTATGACTTGGTCTTTTGCAAATACGTTTTTCGGCATTTTTTTGCCTTTTTGGAAAGCTTGGATTTCAAAATATTTTTCTCCAATCCATAATTTATCAAAAGTTAAAATCTTTGAACTGCTGTTCGGAATAAGGCTTAATTCATAATAAGTCCCGTAACCGGCAGCTTCTATTCCCCCTTTCCACTTTTGGGAGCTTGCCTTGATAAGTTCGGGTTGCTTGCGACAATAATTGTTGTTGATGCTCAGCAAGCTTAAAATAATAAATAGGGCAGTTTTCATATGTTTATTTTTATAATTTTAAAAGGTCAATTTATTTAATGGTGAATTATGAATTGAAAGTTAAGATGTTTTTATCAGCGATTTATTTTTTTATTCATAACGCATCATTCAATTTTTTCAATCGGCTTTTGGCAATCAAACAAAATCAATTCAATCCCCCTACACCCCCTTCTCCAAGTGGGAATTTGCTGTTGCGCTCTTTGCGAAATTTTGCGTCCTTTTATATTTTAATGTTATTAATTTTCAATTAAAATTCTTCCGTCTTCCGGCTTAATTCACCATTATATTCCGCCGGGTGTCTAAAATTTAATCCCGGTTGTTTCATATGTTTATTTTAGGGGCAAAAATAATTTATTATATCTTTTTTTCAACGGTATTGAAGTTTATTTTTGGTTCCGGCAATAAACGAAAACTTTGCCGGTGGTATTTGCTCGTACCGTGCTCTCTGATAGCTTCACGATGTAGGGAGGTGGGGTAGCCTTTGTTTTTATTCCATTGGTATTCCGGATGTTCAAGGTGAATTCTTTTCATATAATCATCTCGGAATGTTTTTGCCAAGATAGATGCTGCCGCAATAGACATATATTTTCCGTCGCCTTTAATGATGCAGCTGTGCTCTATCTGCTTGAACGGCTTAAAGCGATTACCGTCAACAATAATATGTTCGGGCTCTATGGCTAATTGTTCAAGGGCAAGGTGCATGGCTTTTATCGATGCGTTCAGAATATTAATTTTGTCTATTTCCGTATTGTCTATTGAGCTTACTGCCCAAGCAAGAGCCTTTTCAATGATAATGTCTTTTAAGATAAGCCTGTTTTTTTCGGAAAGTTTTTTAGAGTCGTTGAGTAAGTTGTTTGTGAAACCTTCGGGTAAAATAACGGCAGCGGCAAATACGGGACCTGCCAAACAACCTCTTCCGGCTTCGTCGCAACCGGCTTCTGCTATTTTTGTATGATATGCTTTGAGCATCTTACAGATATTTTTTTTGTAAGTGTATTTTTTCGTCAAAAAACATTTCTGCCAAAGTTTCAAAAAAATCGGTTATGTCTGAAACGAAAAATTCATATTGGGCTTTTGTTTTTTGATTATTCAGCAGATTATGCGCACTTAGTATTTGTTTCAGTTTTAGCGCAACAACCTCAGAAGAATCAATAACGGCAGTTTTAAAATTATAAAACTTGCGAATTTGGTTTTTAATAATAGGGTAGTGTGTACAAGCCAAAATAAGGGCATCAATGCCGTTCAGTTTTTCGTTTGACAGGTATTCTTTAATAACTGCATTGCTGATATTGTCATAAATAAAGCCTTCCTCAATGAGGGGCACAAGAATTGGTGTTGCCAGAGAAACGACCTCTTTATCGGGTTTTATGCGATGAATTTTTTTTGCGTAGATGTCTGCCGATATAGTTCCTTTTGTTCCGATAATTCCGACTTTCTTAAAGGTTTCTTTGTGGGCAACTAATTCAGTAGCGGGTTCAATAACATCAAGCACAAGGGCTTTGTCTTTAACGCGTTCTTTGATGATGTCGTATGCTGCGGCAGATGCCGTATTGCAAGCAATTAAAATAAGTTTGCAGTTTTTTTCGAGTAAGAAATCGGTAATTCTTATCGCATATTTTTTAACGGTCTCGAAAGATTTGTCGCCATAGGGCAGGTGTGCCGTGTCTCCGAAATACACTATATTTTCGTCGGGGAGTGTTTTTTTTACGGCGGATGCCACCGTTAAACCGCCGGCTCCGGAGTCAAAAATACCTATGGCTTGGGATTTGTCTAATATCATGTTCTATTATACATAAAAACCTGCATTACGTGATATGATAATGCAGGCAAAAAAATCAAAAAAAAAAGATTTATTTTGTCGTTAATTTTTTCTTCACGGCACCGGTAACATCATTCACTTGCGATTTGGCAAAATAGAGTAATGTTGCTTCGTCAAATATAAACGTATAGCCGCCTTCTTCAGCCACTTTTTTTATTGCATTTTGAACTTTCTCGGTAATCGGGGTCAATAATTCAACTTGTTTGTCGCTTATTGCTTTTTGAGCACTTTGCTCATACGATTGCATGCGTTGTTGCAGGCTTAATAATTCCGATTGTTTATCTTGCATGGTTAATTCATCCCATTTTTCGGGGCTGGCATCAACTAATTGGCTGTTTTCAACGATTTCTTGATATTTTTTTTGATATTCGGCTTGCATGTCTTGAAACCTTTTGGTGTGTTTTTCCGTTAAGGCTTTTAATGTTTCTTGCGCTTTTTTTGTTTCGGGCATTTCTTCAACAAGTTTTTGAGAATTGGTATAGCCGAATTTGAATTTTTGTGCGCTTACATTGTTAAATACACCGGCAAATACTATAAGTGCAATGCTTAATCCTATTAATTTCTTCATTTGTTTCTGTGTTAAATTTAATTATTAATTATATCCTAATTTTTTTAATACGTCGTCGCTGATATCGAATTTCGGGTCGGTATAAATTAATGACATATCGGCAGCTTTGTCAAAAATGAAGCCGTAACTTCCTTCAGTTGCAATTTCTTTTATTGCATTATACACTTCGTCTTGAATTGGTTTTACCAATTCTTTTCTTTTTTTGTATAATTCGCCTTCATTTCCGAAGTATTTTTCTTTTAATTGATTTGCTTCTTTTTCAAGATTAATAATTTCGTCTTCTTTTTGTTTTTTCATTTCAGCCGACAATAAAGCTATCTCTGTTTGGTAGCTTTTATATTTTTCTTCGACTTCTTTATATTTTTTTTCAATTTCTTTTTGCCAAGCTTTAGAGTAGCTTTCTAATTTTGCTTGGGCATTTTCATAAGCGGGGATTTTGCTGAGAATATATTCAGTATCTACATATACATTCTTTTGAGCAAATGCCGGGATTGTAAAAATTGTTGCAATAATAAGGGTTACGATTGATTTTCTCATTGTTTCTTAATTTAAGTTTAACTTCTTGTACATTTATTTGAAACTGATATTGCAAAAATGGTGCAAAAAATATTGAGTTTGCTAATTTAAAACTGTTGTCCCATTGTAAAGTGGAATTCTCCACCGTTCGGTTTTCCTTCGCCGGCTGCGGGGTCAAAGCCGTATCCCCAGTCAAAGCCAAGCTGGCCGAGCATAGGCAGGAATATTCTTACACCGGCTCCTGCAGAACGTTTTACAACAAAAGGATTAAAATTTTTCTTATTAGCCCAGGCATTTCCTGCTTCGGCAAAAATCAGTGCAAAGACGGTAGCACTTTCGTTGAATATAACCGGATACCTTAGCTCCATAGTATATTTGGTGTATATATTTGCTCCTTCACGGGGTGTCAGCTCTCCATCTTTATAGCCTCTTAAACCGATGATGTCTATTCCGTGCGAATAAAAAGCCATTCCGCTTCCGCCCAAACTGTAGCCTCCAAGCGGCGAATAACCTACTTCTCTGTTATAATACCCTATGTTTCCGAACTCTGTTTTTGTGTGGAATACCAAATCACCCCAAATTTGAGTAAACCAACGAGTTTTAAATGTCCATTTATGATACTCCAACCATTTATATTTTTCTTGTTTTGACAATGAACTGTAATCTTTATTATTAAGAAGCGAATATGGCGGTGTAAGTTCCAGACCTATCGAAAATTCGGAACCTCTTCTGGAATAGAGCGGGTTGTCAATTGAATTTCTTCCGAATATCGTGCTCACCGTAAAATTATGATATCGCCCGTCTTGTATGTTTTTAATATAAGACCTGTATTGCCAATCTTCTAATATGTAGTTTTGGTATCCTACAGAGTGATATAGCGTAAAGTCATTGTCGGGCCATTTTAATCTTCGTCCAAATCCTACCGTTACGCCGCCTACTCTTGCTCTCCGAAGTTTTTTCGGGTTGAAATTATAGAAAGATCTGTTTGTTTGAATATTATAATATAATGTTACGGAAAGAGAATTGGGTTTTTTGCCGCCTAACCAAGGTTCTTGAAACGAAATGCTGTAATATTGGTATGCCGAGCCGTTTGTTTGTGCATTGATGCTGAACTTTTGCCCGTCACCGGTAGGTAAAGGACGCCATGCTTTTTTCTCAAATATATTTTGAATGGAGAAATTGTTGAATGAAAGTCCTACTCTTCCTATCAGCATTTTTGCTCCCCAACCGCCGGATATTTCTATTCTGTCGCTTCCTCTTTCCACAAGCGAATACTCTAAATCAACGGTTCCGTTTGAGGGGTTGGGAATGGGCGTAGGAATTATTTTTTCCGGGTCGAAATGTCCTAAGTTGGCAAGTTTCCGAACAGAGCGAATAATGTCACTTTTGCTAAACAATTCACCGGGTACGGTAAATAATTCTCTGCGAATGATATTGTCGTTTGTTCTGTCATTGCCGGTAATGGTTACTTTATTAATGCGGGCTTTTGCGCCTTCATACATTCTCAGTTCAATATCGACCGAATCATTGTCGATGTTTTTTTCTACGGCACGTATGTTAAAGAATAAATAGCCGTTGTCCATATATAAATTTCCTACGGCATCTTCATCCACGCTCATGCGATTAGTGAGTTTCTCTCTGTTATATACGTCGCCTTTTTTTATTTGCAATTTTTTGTTCAGTTCGTCTGCTGAGTACACAGAGTTGCCTATCCATTTTATGTCTCGAAAGAAATATTGCTTGCCTTCGTCAATTTTTAAATGTATATTCACATTCTTTTCATTTGCCTCATAGACAGAATCGCTCACGATTTTTGCATCTCTATAGCCTAATTTGTTATATTCGGCAATAAGTCTTTTCTTGTCTTCTTCATATTTTTCTTTAATGTATTTTGAGGGTTTGAAAAGCCCGTACCACCTTCGTTCTTTTGTGTTTTTTATTTTAAACCATTTGAGTTTCCGCGTTTTAAAAGCAGTATTTCCGTCAACGGTAAGATTTTCAATACGTGTTTTCTTGAATTTATCAATATATATATTTAAAATAACGGCATTTTGATATGCGGTATCTTGTTTTTGAAAGATACGCACTTTTGTTTTGGAGAAGCCTTTTTCGGCAAAATAATCTTTAATGATATTTTCTGTTAAGACCAAAGTGTTTTGGGTAATTTTTCGTCCTTTTACCAAATCAAGTTTTTCATTAATTTCTTCTTGCTGAGCATTCCTGATACCATAATATCTTACTTCGGAAAGTCTGGGGCGTTCTTCCAAATATATTTCCAACCATATTTTGTCGCCTTCGGTTTTAAGGGCATAAATTTTTACGTCGGAAAACATGTTTTGTTCCCAGAGTTTTTTTATGGCATAGGTAATTTGGTCGCCCGGAACAGTTATTTTTTGTCCTGTTGTTAAACCCGTGATTTGAATTAAAGCAGAAACATCAAGATATTTTATTCCTTTGACTTGAATGGCTGCAATTTCAAACTCTTGCGGATTTTCATAATCAAACTCTGTTTGAGCGAAGCCGGATATTAATAAAAATGAACTTAGAAAAAGTGATAAAATTATTTTTTTAACCATTAGAATTTGTTTTCGATTTGGCATATATGGTCATAAAACGTTTAATAAACCATATTGTTACATTGGTTTTAAATTTTTGCAAATATAATATTTGTTTTCAAATATAAATTTGAAATGCGTTTAATCGGTTTAAAAATTGAAAATTAATTGAGTTCACTTATTTGCTCCGATGTTTTTCCAAAGCGTCTTTCTCTTTGCTGAAAATTTTGTATCGCTTTAAAAAAATCTGTTTTGTTAAAATCGGGCCAAAGTGTTTCGGTGAAGTAGAGTTCGGCATAGGAAATTTGCCACAGTAAGAAATTGCTTACTCTTAACTCACCTCCGGTTCTGATAAGTAGTTCAGGGTCGGGTAAGTCTTTTGTATATAGGTTTTTAGTGATGAGTTCTTCTGAAATTTCTTCCGGATTAATTGCTCCTGATTTTATTTTATCGGCAATTTTTTTTACGGTGTGCGTAATTTCTTGACGAGAGCTGTAACTTAGAGCCAAAGAAAGAGTTAAACCGGTATTATCTTTTGTTTTCTCAATAATTTCATTCAAATTTTCTTGAACATCTTTGGGCAGCAGCTCTATGTTTCCTAAGGCTTTCAGTCGAACATTATTTTTCATCAGCTTTTTAGTCTCATTTTTTACGGCAGTAATGAATAAAGACATTAAGGCATCGACTTCGCTTTTCGGGCGATTCCAATTTTCGGTAGAGAATGCGTATAAAGTAAGGTGTTCAATGCCGAGTTCTCCGGCGCCTTCCATAACTTCTCTTACGGAATTAACGCCGTTTTTATGTCCGAAAATTCGTTTATTCCCTTTCTTTTTTGCCCACCTGCCGTTGCCGTCCATTATAATTGCAACATGCGTAGGTAATTTATGAGCTAAGATTTCTTCTTTGATTGTCATGGAAAAATAAGCTTAGGAGGTCAAATACAAGGTTAATTTTTTTTGCTTTTTCTATATGCAGGACACCATTTTTTATCACTTTGGAAATTATAAGTAATAATAATGCCTGCAATGGAATACCAATCATAGTTTTTTATATTGGTAAGTTGTTTTGTATTGCCGGTTTGTTCGAGCATATCAATTTTGTCCGTAAATGTGTTTCTGAAACACCATTCGGCACTGATTGTCATCCTTTTTGTCGGGGAGTACTTGTATCCTATCCCCATTGGTATAATTGGAGCTATCGTTTTAAAGTTGTTTCCTGCAACAACTCCTATGCCGGCAGTAATATAGGGGGCTGCACTCTTTCTTATGCGTGTATTAAAATTTAAAAAATTTATTTCGCATTGAGCACTTATTTCATACAAATCATTATCAAATGTATGTCCTCTTTGTTGCTGATATTTGTTGGAAAAATCCGCATCATTCCCCGATACGGAAGAACGTAAGAGGTTTAGCCTTACTTCATAGAAAGCCGATAAAGTTTGTTTTAACACAATTCCTCCTGAAAATCGCGGGGCATAAAACTGCCTTGTATGATTAACATCACCCATATAATAGGAGGTTCCTGCAATTATGCCCGGTTCAATATTGAGTTTTTGGGCATTTGCATTTGACATCAAGATAACTACGGCAAATAATATGACTGTTTTTTGTTTCACAATAGTTCAAATAAAAAATGTTTCACTTTAACAAAAACTGTTTTTTTAGAAAAACATTGTGTAAAATGAAACATTTTAATAATAAAATACAATTTCTAATATTTGGGCATACTGAATGTTGTGTTTATTTTGTAGTAGCCGGTAATTAACATAAAGAAATATGCATCATTATATTTTGGGTTTCCTCTTAATTTTTTTCCTGCGGGATAGGGGCTTGCAAGTTGGTCGGTTACTTTATGAATATTTCCTTCAAGTACGGTAACTAAATGTCTGTCGTCAAAGCCGTTCCCTTTTCCTGAATAAGTATCGTGAGCGTCATCCAAGTAATCTGTTGTTGTATATTTGTGTATTGCTTCTAAGCCTATAGACCAACGAGTTGTGAGTTTGTATTTCATTCCTAAACCAAGACTTAGGTAGGCAGCAAAGTTGCTGTAAGAAACACCTTCATTTTCCATGGGTTTTAAAGCTGTCCAGTCGTTTGCTCCTCGAACAGTTTCTGATTTGGGGTTAAAGTATAAAGCTCCCCCGCCCAAAGAAACATAAGCACTAAACTTATTTGCTCCTTTATAGCTGGAAAAAGTATATCTTCCTAAATATTTTTCTCTGATAAAGAAATATTCAAATTGAGCCCCTAATTCCCAAATGTTACTTCTAAAATGTAAGTTTCTTGATTTTCTTCCATAGTTCCCAGATTCTGCATCGTCTCCTTTTACTCTTGCAAAAGAAATTGTCGGTTTTATGGTCAAATCTTGTAATATCCTATAACTAATGCCTATAGATGCAGAAGGTCTGGTTGTTATCCAATCAATATCTCCAAAACTAAAATAATGACTGCCGTCTCCCATGCCTCCGCCTAAATCACCAAGGAAAAGATTTGTTCCTATTGCGGCATAGGCAGAAAGTCTTTCATGTTTCCAACGTTGAGCATCTGTAAGCAAAGGTATTGTTAAGAATACTATCAGGTAAACAATTTTTTTCATAGCTATTTATACTTTAATATTTACATTATAATGAAGTTCCAAAAATACTTTATATTTACTTTATAAACAAAAAAAACAAAAAAAAACTTTAAATTACGCATTAATAAAATGGCTTCTTATTTGTTGTAATTCGTTTAATAAAAGCCTTTTGAGAATACTTGAAACTTGTCTTTTTTTAAGATGTTGATTGTGATGAATGAGTTTAAAAATCCGCTTCCGTAGCCGGATAGTTGCGCCAGAGATGTAATTATTGATAGCAGAGCAACTTTTATGTCTTTATTTTTCAGTAAGGAATCGGAAAAAATTATGACAATGAAGAATAATACGGGAAGCAAGAAATAGATTGAAATAAAACTGAGCAAAATACAAAGAACAAATCCGATTGTGAATAAGGTCGGAAAGACAAAAAACAGCTTGAATGTTTCCGGATATATTTTAGAGATAATCAGGCGTGTTTTTCCGAAATTAAAGACTTGTTTGAAAAAAGTTTTTAAGGTGTTGCGTCTTTTGTGGAAAACAAATGCGTCGTTTACTCTTTGCGTAGTATAGCCTTGTTTCACTATTTCGATGCTGAATACCATATCTTCGCCGGGGTGCATTTTTGTTTCCGGGAAACCGCCGATTTTAAAATATGTTTCTTTTGAGATGCCCATATTGAAACTGCGCGGGTAAAATTTGTCGATTTTTTCGCCGCCGCCTCTTATTCCGCCGGTTGTGAAAAATGAAGTCATGGCGTAGCTGATGGCTTTTTGCATATTGTTAAAATCCGGCGATGCGGCATCGGGTCCGCCGTAGGCGTCGGTATAGTTTGCTTGCAGCTTTTTGTTGATAATCTTAAAATAGTCGGGCGGAATGATGCAGTCCGAGTCAAAAAATAAGAGATAGTTGCCTTTTGCTCTTTTGGAACCGTAGTTGCGGGCAATTGCCGGCTTTTCGTTTTCTTTATAAAAATATTGAATGTCTAATTTGTCGGAATAATTTCGGACAATATGTTCGCATGTTTCTTTTGAACCGTCTTCAACAATGATTATTTCAAAGTTCTTTTGACTTTGTTTGTCTAAACTTGCCAAAAGCTCTGCAACTTCGTCGGGACGGTTGAAAACAGGGATAATTACCGAAAAAAAAAGTTTATCTTTTATGTCTGCCATTCTGTATTTTTTGCAAATGTATGATTTTCGGCTATAATTAAAAATTATTTGCCGGCAATTACGCTTGATGTTTTTCGAGGAACTGAAATTGTATTGTCTTTGATTTGAACCTCAGAGTGTTTGAGGGGTGTAATTCCTGCATTTTTATTATCGACTAAAACAACGGGGTTTTTCAGTTTTGCTATTTCTTTGCAAGAGAAATTTAATGGTTCGGCGCTGCCGTTGTGAATAACAATAAATTTTTCGTATTCTTGATGCGGTTTGTTATTTTTCAGAAAAAAGGCAATGTGGCTATATGCTTGAGTATCTTGGTGTGTTGTATTCTTGTAGTCTCTTATGCTAAGATCAAGGGTGATTGTAAAATCTTTATCAATGCTTTCGGGTGATAATGCGTTGTTTCCGAATTGAGAATAGAATTTTTCGGGATAGTCCCATTCGCCGGGCGTTTGTACTAATTTGATGTTTAGATTACGACTTTCATCCCACTTTTTTAAGTCGAAACTTTTTATGGCTGCTTGGTCAAAAGTAATTTTTGCTTGTCCGTTTTTGTCAAAAAGCAGAACCTGTTGGTTGATGCGGGGATTTGCTTCGAGCTTATGTGTTTCTCCTACTAAAAACAGCCGGCTGTTCGGGATGCCGTTTATAAATTTTATGCAAAGTTTTTTCAATTTTGCACTTTTAAAAGAGTGAAAACGATTCTCGTCTTTACAGCCTTCATTCAGAAAAGAAAAATTTTGATTTAGTTCCGATGCGGTTGAAAATCGGAAAGCCGAGAAAGTTCGTCTTAATTTAATCAAGCCTTTTACATATTGCAATAAATCTTTTGCATGCGGGGCATATTCATTTGTTAGCCTGTCCCAGCGAAACATATTGGTAAAATCATTGGATATATATGAATTTTCATGAAAAGAAACCGCCTTTTCTTCTTCGTTTATAAATTCGGAACTTAATGCGCGGTGTTTTTCTTTGTCGAAATCGGCTAAGGGTTTGGTGCGGAGTATTTCGTCGCCGCCGTGCAGGAGAATTTTGCCTTGCGAAGTAAGTAAAACGGAATAGGCAAGTTTCATCAGGCGTAGGCGTTCGTTTTTGCTCGGGTCGTTTACTTGCAAGTTTATTTTATCCCACAAAGTCATTCCGTCGTGCACAGACAGGAAGTTTAGGCAGTCGCCGGGATGCTTAGCAAAAAGATTATAGGAATTGAAAAATATATTTTTGTCGTAAGGCAGGCAATTACCTGCAAAACTTTCGGTTGCTCCTGCAATTGCCGATGCCAACGCCGGCGTGGCTTGCGTGTTTCCGAGAATAAATCCGCTTGTGTGTTTGTTGCCGGAAAGTGCGTCTCTGAAAGTGTCGTTAAAAATGCCGATATGCAAGCTTTCATAATCTGTTTTTATAAAAGCATCATTTTTCAAATCGGTAAAATTCCATGCTTCGCCATGCAAAATCAGTTCGTTCGGGTTTTTCGGATTATAGGCAGCTCCGACTTCTTTGCGAATGTGTCGCATTGTTTCTTTGTCATGAAAACTCATTAAATCAAAGCGAAAACCGTCGATATGATACTCGTTTACGTAAAATTTAAGAACATCCGTAATAAATTTGCGCACTTGTAAGTGCCTGCTTTCCACACTTGCCCCGGCACCGGTGTGTTCGGATATAAAATAATCATCTTTTAACCTGTAATAGCAAGCCGGTGCTATATTTTCAAAACTTGCGGCGGTATATGTGTGGTTGAAAACAACATCTAATATAACGCCTATTCCTGCATCGTGCAAGGCTTGAACCATTTCTTTAAATTCTAAAATTCTAATGGCGGGATTGTCTGGATTTGTTGCGTATCTGCCTTCAAGCGAAAAGTAATTCATGGGGTCATAGCCCCAATTATAATTGCTTTGTTTTGCTGATTTTCCGGTGTATGTTCTGTCGTGTTCCGCTTGTGTGTATGCTTTATTTACGGGCATCAGTTGAATATGTGTTATGCCGAGTTCTTGCAGATAGGGAATTTTTTTGATTAATCCTTTAAAGGTGCCGGCAAGGGCAGTATCTACGGTGCCGGGTTGAACGGTAAAATCTCTTAGGTTTACTTCGTAAATTATTATATCCGTTTCATTTTCAATATATTTAAAATTTTTGTATGATTTCTTGAAGTTTTTGGGGCTTAGTTGTTTGCTTTTTATATTCAGGATTGCGGCTTTGCCTATAATGTCGTTGTTGTCGGGATAGAATGCCGCCATTGCTTTGGCATAAGGGTCTAAGGCAATGTATTGTTCTCCGTAGGCGGTAATTTTGTACTGATACAAATAGTTTTCGTATTCGGGCTTTAATGTGGTTTCCCAAATGCCCGGTTTTGTGTTCTTTAAGGAAACAGGTTTGTCTGTTTCCACCGGCTTTTGTTCCCGGTCATAAAGCAGAAGTTCAACTTGAACAGCAGGCGGCGACCATAATTTAAAATGAATGCCCTGCCGGGTGAAGTTTATTCCGAAATCAGTATCGGTACAATAAAAATGTGTGTCGAGTATGCCGCCGATATCCGGATTTAAGATAACTTTTGCTTTTTCATCTTGTATTTGTATGAAATAATTCTTTGACAAATTAAATTTCCCTTCGAGAATAATGCAATTTTTATTGCGGAAATATGTTTTTTTCAAAATATTTTTTCCGGTATTATCAAACAAAAGAACTTGCTCATTTTCGCTTAGAGTTTCCTTTAACTGAATTTTTATCTCTTTGTCAGACATTAATAAAGCATTGTATATTAATGTGTTTTGTTTGTTGCAAAATAAATTATATTCTTTTAAATTAATTAATGCGTGTGTGTGCATAGGGCAAATTAAATAGTCTGAAAAAATATATTTCCGGAAATATAGTTTAAAATATAAAGGAATACCAAATTTTTGAAATGATTTTTCTATATTTGTAACGGAAGAAAGTATAAAAATGTATATCTAAAATAAAATATTATAATGGAAACTAACAGAAAGTTTGCGGAAGATTTAATTGATTTTTTACATGAAAGTCCTACGGCATATCAAACAGTCAGAAATATTAAAGCAGCACTTTTAAGAAAAGGATTTAAGCAACTTCATCGAGGCGAAAGTTGGAACCTGGAAAAAGGAAAACGCTATTTTGCAACCAAAAATTCAACGGCACTTATTGCGTTTATTGTGGGCGAAGGTGAGATAGAAACAGAAGGTTTCAGACTTATTGCAGCGCATACGGATTCGCCTTCTTTAAAAATTAAGCCGGAGCCGGTTATGAAAGCAAAAGGCAATTATATTAAATTGAATGTGGAAACATACGGCGGTGCTGTTTTGAGCACTTGGCTTGACAGACCCTTGTCGGTAGCGGGGCGCGTAGCCGTGCGAAGTAAAAACTTATATCGTCCGCTTGTAAAATCTTTAAATATAAAGAAACCGATTTTTATTATTCCTAATCTTGCCATTCATTTGAATAGAGAAATAAATGATGGAAAGTCGTTTAACAAGCAAATTGACTTGATGCCGATTGCGGGTCTTTTTGAAAGTGATTTGGAAAAAGAGGATTATTTATTGAATTTAATTGCTCGACATTTGAATATAGAAAAGACGGATATTCTTGATTTTGAACTGAATTTGTATGAAAGCGACAGAGGTTCTATTATAGGAGAACATCAGGAGTTTATATCAGCAGGCAGGATTGACGACCTTTCTATGGTGCATGCCGGTGTTGCAGCACTTTTCGACAGTGATGCCGGAAAAGCAACAAATGTTATGGTATGTTATGATAATGAGGAAATTGGAAGTGGGACAAAACAAGGTGCAGCATCGCCTTTTGTGAAAGATGTATTGAGACGCGTGTCATGGGCTTTGAGTACGAAAAGAGACGCTTTTTTCAGAGCTAAAATCAGCTCTTTCGGAATTTCGGCGGATAATGCACATGCGGTGCATCCGAATTTCCCGGAAAAACATGACCCCGTTTCGCAACCGGAAATAAATAAAGGTCCGGTTATTAAATATAATGCTGACCAAAAATATGCTACCGATGCCATGTCTGCCGCAACTTTTAAAATGTTATGCGAAAAAGCCGGCGTGCCGGTGCAAAGCTATGTTAATCGTTCTGATATTCGCGGCGGTTCAACTTTGGGAAGCATTTTGTCCACGCAATTAGATTTTCGTATGGTTGATGTGGGAAATCCCATGCTGGCAATGCACTCGATTCGAGAATTGGCAGGCGTAAAAGACCACATGTACATCAAACGCGTTTTTGACGAGTTTTATAAATCGTGATTCGGTTTTTATTTCACAGTTATTGCTCTTCCATTTGTAAATGCAATTGCTTGTGCCGGGAGAATTGTTTTTCGATAAATTATAAATTGCAGCGTTTAATATAGAAACATGAATTTTACGGATACACATACACATTTATATGTGGATGATTTTAATGCAGATAGAGCAGAGGTTGTTAAAAGGGCTATTGATGCGGGTATTACAAGAATGGTTTTGCCCGGCATCAAAGCTGCTTATATTCCGGCACAGTTAGACCTTTGCGAGAAGTTTCCGAATAACTGTTTTGCGGCGTTCGGCTTGCACCCGTCGGATGTGAAAGAAGATTTTGAAACCGAGCTTGAAATTGTCGAAAAATATATCGGGCAGGGAGCTGCGGTTGCCGTGGGGGAAATAGGCATTGATTTGTATTGGGACAAAACTTTTGCGGCAGAGCAAAAAATTGCTTTTGAACGTCAAGTGCGCCTTGCCAAGATAAACAGTTTACCGATTATTATTCATGTGCGAGAAGCCTTTGATGAGGTTTTTGAGATTATTGACAAACTAAATGACAAGCAACTTAGCGGTATTTTTCACAGTTTTACCGGAACGCCGGCTCAGGCGCAAAAAATTATAGAATACGGCGGCTTTAAGATAGGCATTAACGGTATTGTCAGTTTTAAAAATGCGGGATTGGATAAAACGGTTAAAAATATTGATTTAGAAAATATTGTATTGGAAACCGACTCGCCTTATTTGGCTCCTGTTCCCAAACGCGGGAAACGAAACGAAAGTGCATTTTTAATGTATGTTGCCGAAAAAATTGCAGATATAAAAAAGGTTTCGCTCGAACATTTAGCCGATATTACAAACAAAAATGCAGAAGCTGTTTTTAAGCAGTTTAATAACTGCTGATATCAAAAGCAAAAAATAGAATCTCGGAAACCTTGCCGTCTTTGTCATAGTAAGGGCTATATGTTGCCGCAAGTTTTTTCTCTTTTCCGTCTTTTGTCTGTCTTGTAATTTCTTTTTTTATTATTTCTCCTTTTTTTACGCTTTCAATAATTTGCAGTAAATCATCTGTTTGCTCTTTTGCTACAATAGATATATGTTGTCCTTTGAGTTCTTCCAAAGTATATCCCATGACATCGCTAAATATTTTATTGCATGTTCGAATGGTGCCCTCCGGAGTGTATTCTACAGTTATAATAAGTTGATTAACCGCACTAAGTATGCTTTTTAATCGAGTGTTTATTTCATTTGTTTGTTCTTGTGCTTTTTGCAGCTCGTCCACTTTTTTATTTAGTTCCTGCTCTTTTTCTGCTAATTTTAATGCCTGTTCTTTTGACTGCTCCAGCAACTCTTTTGTTTTCATGTCGTTTAAGGCAGCGTTCAGCCATGTTCCGATATTGTCTCCGAGTTGCTCTATAAATTCAATTTTGTATGCTTCGGGTTTTTTCATAAAAGCAATTTCGATGGCTGCGTTTATTTCATCCTTGAATATAATGGGAATAACTGCAAGATAGGAGGGTGTGCCACTTCCCAGTCCGGTGCTTATCTTTATGTAATCTTCCGGAGTTTTGTTTAAAATAACTTTCTTTTTTTCGGCAATACAAGCACCCACAACACCTTCGCCCGGTTTAAAACTTGCCTTAATGTGTTTTTGGCTTCCGTAAGCATAAGTTGCCAAGAGTTCTACTTGTTCGTTTTCTTTGTCGTATAAATAAATTCCGCCCATTAATGCGTCAATATAATTTACGATGGCACGAATAATATTATATCCCAGTGTTTTAATATCTTTTGATTTGTTTCGTTCGGCTTCGGATACTTCAAACCGCCCTTTTCTTGTCCACAGTTGAAGAAATGTCTTTTCTTCTCGAACAAGATTTTCCTTTTCTTTCTTTTTCAGAAATGATGCTATGCCGTTCAGTTTTTTGCTTGTATTATCTTTATCTGACAGAGGGGCAATGTGTGTATCAAAATTTCCTCGAATAATTTGGACGGAGAAATCCTCTATTTCTCTATGAAATTTGGCAATTCGGCGTAACTTTTCATAAACTTCTTGAATTTGTGCATTCTTTGATTGTATTTTGTCGTCCGAATTGTCCCCTTTGCTTAAACGGTCAATTTTTGAAATTAAGTTTTTTAAAGGTGTGAATGTTTTTTTTAGGAAAAAGAGCAGGAAAAATATGCCTATGCCGGTTATAAGCAATGAAATTAATATGAGTGCCGGTATTTGAACCGAAAATTTATGTTCTTTTTTGGGCTTGGGACAAAGCAATAATTCATACCCCTTAATCGGTGCAAGGGATATAAGCTTCGGATTAGACTTCTTTTTGTATTGTGCATACATGTCAAAGGCTTTCCCGCTTGTCCTGTCTGCATTTTTGCCTATGTCTTGAGCATGGAAAGAACTTGCCGCAATGTTTTTTTCGGGAGATAATAAGAGCCAGTCAAGGGGAATGGAATCTTTTAGATTGATAAAGGAGTTTATTTTTTTGATGTCGTATTGTGTTTTTATAAATCCGACAAGCATATTTCCTTTTTTTATGAAACAAGAAAAATCCTGTACCAAGACTTTCCTCGCATTTGTTTTTATTGCGTAAGGTTCGGATAGTATAATTTCATCTTGATTGTTTAAGTGCTTTTCTTTTATGTCTTTTAAAAAGTCGGAAGAAGCATAATTTTCGGAGATATTTATTTTGCGACCGTCTTTTATACAGCTTAATGCTTTGAAAACACCGATGCTGTCTTCCGAGAAAGAATTTTTATCGTTTATTGCCGGAACGATATTCCCTGCAATAATGCTAACTCCCACAAGGGCATCATTTTCGGTGATTATTCGGGAAAGTTTTTGCTTTAAAACTTGGTTGTAAAGAGTGCTGTCCGAAATATTAAGACTGTAAGATAACGTTTTTGTAAATGTCTTATTCCGGTCGAAATAGTTTTTTATTTCTTCGGATAAATAAGAAGCATATATTTTTTCGCTTTCTCTATGGGTATTTTTGTCGTAATTTTTTAGGAATATTATATAAAGCGTCGATAGTGTCGTTATTGTTATGAATAAAACAAGTATTAAAGCACCTGTCAGTTTTTTTTTGTTTGATATGTTTTCGTTTTGAATCACGATTATTCAGTAATTGTTCCTATTGATAATATTCTGTATATTTTTCGGCGTGCATTTTTTATCGGAACATAGGTTTGCTTAAATTTATATTGCTTACCTCCGATTAAAAGCGTTTCGTCAATATGCTGTATTTTGTTGTCTTTTAAATTATTCCAGAAATGTTGATAAGTCTTTGAGTAGTCTTTGTCTGAAATAATGTCTCTATGGCTTTTTGTGATAATGGTATTTCTTTCCGTTTCGAATAAACTGCTGATTTTTGAGCTGATGTCTATAATATTTCCGTTTAAATCATACTCAATCAAAAATGATACGGATTTAATGGATTCGATAATTTCAATCAGTAACAGAATTTGTTTATCCAAGTTTCGGTTTTGTTTTCGGTGCGTACTGATTTTTTCTTCCAGCGTTTTTCTTTGTTTTTCAATTTCTTCGGATTGCTTGGTTGTTTGTGCCAAAAGTAGCTCTGTTTGTTTGGAGTGCTTTATATTGGCAATGGTTGTGGCAATTTTTTCGCTGTTATCAATAAGAAAATCAGTTTGCTCTTTTGTCAATATATTAATACTGCCCAACTCTATAATTGCCTGAACCTCATTGTTAAATATTAAAGGAAAAATAAACAGACATTTAGGCTTCTGAAACCCGAAGCCGGATTCTATAAAGAGGTAGTCTTCCGGTATTTCTGTTAATAAAACCGGCTTTCTTTCCATATAAATTTCGCCTATTAATCCGTCGTCAATATTTAATTCTCTATGACTAAACCTTTCTTTGGAGTATGAATAGCCCGCAGTAAGGTACAATGTTTTTTGTTGTTGTAAATCTTCTTTCACCACAAAAATACCGATTTGTTCGGCATTGGTAAATTGTGCAATTTGTCTGATTATTTTGGCGGACAAATCTTCAAGGTTCGAAGTGTATTGAAGAATGTCGGATATTTCCAAAGCTGCTTTGTCATATTTTTCTTTAGTCTTTACACCTTTTGCTTGTTTTTTTTCTTTTTCTTTTATTTTTAAGAATCTTTTGCGGATTCTTCGAAGATCTTTAAATAAACTTTCATCGGCATAAGTTTCTTTAATTTCATCTTCATAGTGTTTGTTTGCGATGCGATGCAAAATTTCCGAAATGTTTGAAAAATAGGCTTCCAGCTCAAAAACTGCATCGTTGATATTATTAATTCTTTTATGTTGTGCGGGGAGAACTGTGTGTAAGGTATCCAAAATCACCTCTTCTCTTTTCTTCCGGATATATAAAATCAAAAAGTAAAACAGTACGAATAATATTGAAAGAGCTGCAATTGCAATCGTAATATTTCTTCTTAATTTATTAATAAAATGGTTAAAATCTGTTTTGTTGTCCGTTGTTGCAAGGTAAATTGAAAGTTCCGGAATAAAACGATAATACAGCGTGTTTTTGTTGAATTGTTTTGAAAAAGTATTTTCTTGAATAATGTTGTAGTTTTTTTTTAGGTTTAATGTGGCGGGTAAGATGTTTTTGGCTTGAAGACTGAAAATAGGATGCTCGTTTTTATCGAAGATAAGTATCTCATCGTTTTTGTTAACAGACAAAACATGCAATGCCGAGAGTAAGTTTTTGTTATTTTCCAAGGCAATAAAGAATTTTATTTCTCCGGAACTGTAAATCGGAAAATATTTAAGGAGTTTTATTTCAGTTTCGGTATGTATTGTTGTGCTGTAATCAACTCCCTGCATTAAGGCTTTTGCGGGTTCTTCCTCTATGGGCATATAGGTTGCCTTGTTTTTGTTTTTATAATTGCTTGAAGCAATACGAATGAAGTGCTTGCCTTTTTTTTGCCATATTTCACAAATGTTGTCTGCCCTGTAAAGCTGTTGTTCCGCAAAGTCATTTGCCGAAAGTGTGTTGAATTTTACAAGCGGCAATGTAAACACTTTTGTTAAAGAACTGTTGTGCTTTTTTGCTTTTATTTTTATGATTTTGCTTGAGTCTGTTTTTATTTTGTAGCTGCCGTCTATTTGCTCTTTTATAAGACGTTCGGAAAATATTAAGGTTTTGCTGCTGCGCCTGTATTGTTCAAACAGAATGGTTTCGGCAAGTGCAATTTTATTTGCTGTTTGTTTGTTTCTCTCGGAAAGGAAAAACGCTTTCATTGAATAAAAAAACAATACTCCCGTAGCAAAGAATACGGCAAATATAATAATAAGCGTATAGATGCTTTTGTATTTATTCAAAGTTTTTTTCAGCATATTTTACAATTAATCTGCGGGGAAAAAAACGGAAACTTTTGTTCCTTTTCCTCTCTCACTTTCAATTTCCATATATCCGTCATGCCTTTCAACAAAGTCTTTAATCAGAATAATTCCTATCCCTGTTCCTTTTTCATTGTTTGTGCCGTAGGTCGAGAACAGTTCTTTGGAACTGAATATTTTTGAGATATTCTCTTTGGCAATGCCGATGCCTTTGTCTTCAACCGAAAATCGCACAAACATATTGCCTGACTTCCCGATGACTTCTTTTGTGTCTAAAATTATTTTCCCTCCTTCTTTAGAATATTTAATTGCATTTGAAACCAAGTTTCGAATAATTGTATTGAGCATATGTTCATCTGCGGAAATACAGTATTCTTTATCGGTTTTATCGATTAATTCTATATTTTTTACTTCCATGTTCGGAATGAAAAGAGCAAGTACATCTTCGACAATATCGTTTAAAACAATTTCGTCTTTAATAAAAAATGTTTCTCCACTCTCGTTTTTTGCCCAAAATAATAAATTAACCAATAAGTTGTATATCGCTCCGGCAGAGTTTCTTAAAGGCTTTATAATTTCAATTATTTCGGTTTTATTCAATTCGTCAATATCATCTCTTATAATATCTAAGGCGGTTGTAATATTCCCTACGGGACCTCTTAAATCATGGGCTATAATTGAAAACATGGTGTTTTTTATGCCGCTCGATATTTTTAGTTCTTCGGATTGTTTGTTTATATGTTCGTTTTTTTCTTTAAGTCTGCTTACAACTTCTTCTAATTCTTTACTTTGATTAATATATTTTTTCTGCACTCGTTTAACATCGCTAATGTCAATTGATGTTAAAAGAATTACTTTTTTCCCGTTAATCCACTCAATAAAACCGTAGGAAAGCTGAAAATATTGGTCGGTTATTTTTTCATAATATTCTTTTTCAAAGAACTTTCCCAATGCAATATTATCTTTAGGGAGTGGAGTTTCTTTGAGTATCTTGCCGTAAATACTTTTGCAAAAAAAGTCTTGCGGAGAGATTTTTCCGATTTTTTCGCCATAAACTTCGGTTGCTTTTCTGTTCATAAAAAGCATTTCCCTCTTTTCCGGGTCAATAACAAAAATAAACGCATTTACATTGTCGGTTACTCGTTGAAAAGTATCGTAAGATTTGTTTACGGCAACTTCTGCTATCGTATTTTCAGTAATATCTTTGACCAAAGCAATGCCGCCCTTAACAGTTTTGCCTTTAAAGTCAAAGGTATAGGGCTTTGTATGTAGGGAAATGTAAATTTCTTGATTATTTGACATCGTTTGGTAAGCTCCGTCATAAAAACCTTCAAAACCTTTGCTCACTTGCTTAAATGCCGGCAACAACCTTTTGTCGGGTAAGTTTGTCAAATTAAAATCCTTTAAATTAGATGTTTCCGTACTGAAAATTTGAAGAAAAACATTGTTTGTTTCAAGAATTTTAAATTTGTTGTCAAATAATAAAATACCCAAAGGGATATTGTGAAAAATGTTAAAATAGTGCTTGTGAAGTATTTCTATCTCTGATGCAGCGTGTTGCATATTCTCCTTACGCACTTCTTTGTCTTTTATTTTTTTACTGTTCGAATTCTTCATTTATTTGCAAAGTGAATAACAAAATTAACAGATTTTTTTTAATTTTATATTTTATTTAACTTAAAAGTCGCTATTTTTAATTGAACAATGCTTACTTCAAGTATCTTTTTCATTATTGGTTCTTTAATATTTTCAGCCTTTTTCTCGGGAATGGAAATTGCTTTTATCTCGGCAAACAGATTGAAGATAGAGGTTGATATTAAACAAAAAAATGCTTTTTTTAAAATTGTACGGTTTTTTACAAAAAATCCCGAGCAATATATTTCAACTATGTTGGTGGGCAATAATATTGCCTTGGTTGTTTTTGGAATATTTTTTGCCGATGTGCTCGAACCCTATATTATCAGATACTTAGCCGATAATGATTTGATTGTATTGCTGACACAAACTTTAATATCGACCTTGCTGATACTTGTAATTGCGGAATTTCTTCCGAAAATAATCTTTAAGGAAAATTCAAACTACTTTTTGACCAAATTGGCTTTGCCTGTTTTAATTATTTATATTTTGCTTTATCCGCTTGCAAAATTTTCAACTTGGTTGTCAAGAGTAATTATCTCTTTGATTTCAAGAAAGAAATTTAGCTCAAATACAAATAATACACCGATGAAAAAAGTGGATTTAGATCATTTTTTATCGGAAACAGATGATGCCGGCAATGAAAATAAGGAAAGTTCGGGCGATGTTAAAATATTTAAAAATGCTTTAGATTTTTCGGAAACCAAAGTGCGCGAATGTATGATCCCTCGCAATGAAATTGTTGCCGAAAATATTAATGCGGATATTGATGTGGTTAAAAAGAAGTTTATAGATAGCGGTTTTTCCAAAATTTTTATTTACAAGAACAACATTGATAATATTGTAGGGTATGTTCATATCTTGGCAATTTTTAAGCAATCAAAATCAATAAAGTCTGCTTTATCGTCCATTCCTATTGTGCCGGAAACGATGCAAGCCAATAAGTTGCTGAACAAGTTGCTGAAAGAACGCAAGAGTGTTGCTTTGGTTGTGGATGAGTTTGGCGGAACATCCGGCATTGTGTCAATGGAAGATATTATCGAAGAAATATTCGGCGAAATTGAAGACGAGCATGATGCGGAAACACATAGCGAAAATCAAATTGCCGATGATGAATTTGTGTTTTCCGGTCGCATAGAGATTGATTATTTAAACGAAAAATATAAATTTGAACTTCCCGAATCCGAAGAGTTTGAAACCTTAGCCGGATATATTTTTTACTTGCATGAACAAATTCCGAAAGTCGGTGAAATTATCGAAACCGAAAAGTATATTTTTAAGGTTACCGAAATTAAAGGTCCTAAGATTGAAAAAATCAGAATGACACTTAAATAGTTATAATTTATAGCTATAACTTATGGTCGGTAAAAATGGCATACTCCCGTATTTTGCAAGCTCATTGGCATATCCGTTTGTAAACACGCCTTTTTTGTAGTCAAGCAAATCCGTGTTTCGGCGATTATATACATTATATATATGAATACCTATTGTGTGATTTCCGATAAGATATTCTGCCCCGATGTCTAAACGATGGTATGCCGGTAAACGGTAGTTGTTTCTCCTGTATGAAGATACGATATTTTGTGGCATATTTGGTATTTTATTTGTCCCGAGACTCCCGGTTTTGTAATCGTAAGGAATGTAATGTTGTTTATGGGTGTTAATGTAGTTGCCCGATTGACAAAACCATTCTGCAAAAACACGAATGTTATCGCTTATAAAATACCGCAGATTGAATTTAAACTCATTGCTTCGGTTGCCGGTGTACGGATAACTTTGCCCGGCATTGATGCTGTCAGAGCTTAAGTTCAGAAGACTTAGTGTATATCCCGTGCTTACGGACAGATTTTTGTATGTTTTTGATAAGGCTATTTGCAAACCGTATTGATTTCCTTTGGCAGATGCTATTCGTTCTTCTATGTTTAAGCCTGTTAATACGGCTTTGTCGGGATAGTTAAAATAACTGAAAAAGTCTTTATAGTCATAGAAATTTGAAATGAAGTTTATGTGAAAATTCCCGTCAAGTTTAATGTCGAAAGGCAAGTCGGCTTTTATGCCAAGAGCTGCATGATGGGTGTTTTGCGGTAAAATATTTTTGGAAGAAGCTGTGAAAATATCATTGCTTAATCCGGAACTGCTGCCTCTTAATAAATGCAAGTACTCTTTACTGAAAGCATAAGCCGCTTGAAAGGATACAAAATCCGAAAATTTATAGTCGGCAAATAGGCGAGGTTCTATAGAAAAGAAGCTTGTGTCGGAGTTTGAGAAAGCGGAAAATCGCAATCCTGCATTTATTTTAAGATTGTCTTCTATAATGAAATTGTCTCCAACATAGATTGCATACTCTTGGACATTTATGGATTTTGCCTCTATGCCGGAGTCAATCACTGTTGTGTGTTCAAAATCATTTATATTTATTTCCGCCTTTACGGGTCTGAAATGATGATTTATAATTTCTGCTCCGAAGTTTAATAGATGTTCGTTATTAATGGCATATATCCCTTTTATTTTTAGTGCAATGTCTTCATTGCCAAAGTCATAATCGGCAGTATAGCGATTGATGTATGACTGTTCTCCCGAAACATCACCGATAGAATCTCCCGAAAAACTTTGTTTTCGGTTATATCTGTTGAAAATAAGCCCGGCGTTCATCGAAAAAACTTCGGAAAAAATATGTTTGTAATTGAATATATAAGCCATGTTCGAATAGCTCGATTGCAAATCTCTTTGAGAACTTAAGTTGATGTTTGCCGGTGAGGTTGAGCTGTCTTCATTGTGTATTTTTATTCTGTCCGTATTATAGAACATACTTGCAAAAAAACTGTTTCTTTTGTCTATTTTATGTTTGTATTTGAGGTTGATGTCAAAAAACGATGGCTTTAAGAAATATTCATTGTTTGCAGCTTTGTCTTTGGCAAATAGTTTGGTGTAGGGATTGGGCAAATAACTTTTTCGCAAAGCAATGAAGAACGAAGATACGTCTTTTACTATGGGACCTTCTGCATTTATTCCGGCTCCGAAGAAATTAATGTTTGCGTTGCCTTTATATGTTTGCATGGCTCCGTTTTTCATATCAAGCGACAAAACCGGTACAACTCTGCCGCCGTATTCAACCGGATAATCGACATTGTGTATTTTAAATGCGCCTATGGCATTGTGATTAATTAGCGAAAACAGCTTGCTTTGCCTTTCCGGAAAGAATATTTTTGCCCCGTCGATGTAAATCGCTTTTCCAAATGCCCCGCTGTTATTGCTGAAATAAACTTCGTTAAAACTCTTCTTTCTCGGGGCAGGTTCCGTTATTTTAAACGGATATGCGGGCATCTCGGCTTTTTGGTCGGCACCGCCGGCATATACTTTTTTGTACTCGCCGGATAGGGTGTCTTTGTTGGGCTGCCAGGTCATAATGTCATCTTCAACTTCCACTTCGCTTATATCTGTTTCCGAGAGCATGTTTACAATAAGTGCCGTATCACTGTGTAAATTGATTTCAAAAACGGTATCTTTATAACCGATGTAAGCTACTTTTAAAAAAATATGAGATTTTTTGAAGTTTAAACTGAAAAAACCTTCCGTATCCGTTGCGGTTCCAACGGTTGCATCACTCAGCTCAAAAACGGCGGCTCCAATAATTGGATCATTAGTTTTGCCGTCTTTTACCATTCCGTTTACGGTGTAGTTTTGAGCAGAGGCTGCCGTATAAATAGAGAGTATTAGTAATATTAATGCGATTCTTTTCATGTCCACTAAATTCATAGTTTTAAATTTCTGTTTTTTTAACGCAGATATTTTTTTTTAGTATGCAAAAGTATGTTATTAATCGTTAAAAATATTTAAAAAACCATATTTTATAAAATTCTGTGCTTTAATGCGGGTTAATGACTGTCTCTCATAAAAAATAATTAACTTTGGTATTTTATCTCGGTATGCAGATATTAATTTATTGAAAAACAACAGGAGCCGAAAAATGAACATAAAATATACGAACGAAGATTTTTGGAAGAACTATATGATTAATTGGTTCGGCAAAGAATTGATTGATAAGTGGAAGAAGTATGCGAAAGTCGTTGAAATCGATTCTGCCGGAGGAAAAATACAGGTGGAGTTGTACAAAAATATTGATGTCCGGAAACCAAGTATTGTTTTTGCGCACGGAATTGCCGGATATGCACGGGTTTTATTGCCGTTCATAATTCCTCTTTATGAGAAAGGATACAATATTATTGCGCCCGATTTAGAGGGCTTTGGCTATAATAAAAGGGAGAAAGGGGATTTTACTTGGGATATTCATTTGCAAAATTTAAGAGATACCGTAAATTATGCAAAAAGCCTTTTTAACAAACCAGTCTTCCTTGGCGGAGCAAGTATGGGAGGACCTTTGGCTTATGCTGCCGATGCTCGATATAATTGTGCCGACGGCTTGATTTGTTGGTGCTTATGGAATTTATCCGACAAGGAATTTCTAAATAAAGAAACAAGTACCAAGCAATTCACCACTCCGATGATGCCTCTTTTTCGCTTATTTGCGGCATTATTTGGCAAGATGCGTTTAAAAACCTATCGTTTTATTTCCTATGATACGCTCAGTAAAAGTAAGGAATTTAATGATTTGGTAAAAGCAGACCCGCAAGCCGGAACTTTGATTACGCTACGAGGTGTTGCCGGTTTAATCACGCATAAAAATGATATTAAGTATAAAGATTACGACAAACCTGTTTTACTTTGCCAACCGGAACAAGATAAAATGATACCGGCATACTATTCAAAAAAAACTTTTGAGGATTTAAAGTCTGCTCAGAAAAAATATTGCGCTTTTAATGAAGCACATTTTCCCATAAACAAAGAGGTGTATGAAGAGTGGGGGAGGTGTGTCGATTGCTTTATTAAAGAAGTGTTTGTATAAAATATAAATCGGAATACTGCCCGAAACTAAATACCTTAATATGCTGAAAGATAAACTTACCTTAGGAAAATTTCAAACAAACTTGGGTGAAATGATTGTGCTTGTTCGGAATAATAAACTCGTATTGTTGGAGTTTGCGGACAGAAAGAATATTGACAAACAAATAAAACAGCAGGAAAAACTCTTTCAAGCGACAATTGAAGCCGGAAAGCATGAACTTATTCAAATCATTCACACCCAAATAACCGAGTATTTTGATAATATGCGAAAACAGTTTGAACTTCCTTTGAGTATTACAGGAACAACTTTTCAAAAACAGGTTTGGACAGCTTTAAGCAAGCTCCCATACGGAAAAACACTTTCCTATTCAGAATTTGCAAATCAAATAAAGATGCCCAAAGCCGTTCGTGCCGTTGCAAATGCGGTTGCCGCAAATAAATTGGCAATTGTTATTCCTTGCCATAGAATTATTGGAGCAAAAGGAACTTTAACCGGTTATGCCGGAGGATTAAAAAGAAAGGAGTTTCTTTTAAATTTAGAAAATGTTTTGATTTAATTAAAATCTTTCATGTATTTTTGCTTTTTTATAGATATTACATTTTAATACTGATAATCATTAAAAATTTAAGAAAATAGATGAACCGAAGTATAAAATTAATTTTTAAGACCTATTTCCTTGTATTATCAATCTTTTCGATTTTTAGATTGGTACTGTTTTTCTTAAACATAAATAATTTAGACCTTAATAGTACTCCTTTTAGAACAATATTAGGAGCTTTTATTATGGGTGTAAGGTTCGATATTGTTATTTCCGGCTACATTCTGTTTATTCCTGCTTTTATCCTGTTGTTGCAGGATGTTTTTAAAATCAATAATAAAAGAGTTCTTAATATTTTGTTTTATTGGACTTTTGTCCTTTTTTCAATTGCTTTTGTAATATCGGCAGCAGACATTCCATATTTTAATCAATTCTTCGAGCGGTTTTCAATTGGAGCTTTTAAATGGATAGAGCATCCGAAGTTTGTAGTTTCAATGATTATTCAGGAACCCAAATATTATTTAATTATTTTTCCCTTTTTTGCAATAGAATTTGTCTTTTTTAAACTGCTGAAAAAGATTTTCTATCCGAAACATAAGAAAACTTATCATTTTAATATTTATGCAAATTTAACAGTATCTCTCTTAGTCCTTGCTTTGATGTTTTTGGGAATAAGAGGCAGAATAGAGAAGAAGTCGCCGATACGAGTAGGAACCGCTTATTTTTCAGACAATGCTTTTCTGAATAAACTGGGACTAAATCCTGTGTTTACTTTTATGAGAAGCTATCTGGACAGTTTGAACAGTAAAAATGCAAGTATTAAACTTATGGATAAGGATAAAGCATTTGAAAATGTAAAAAGATATTATAATATTCCTGAAACCTCTTTTGCTTTGCCTATTGCTCGAAAAGTAAGTTTTGATACAACACTAATAGATAAACCTAATGTTGTTATCATAATTATGGAAAGCATGAGTGCTGCCAAAATGAAACGATACGGTTCTAAGGATAATCTTACACCTTTTCTGGATAGCATTGCCAATAAATCTATTTGTTTCGATAATGTATATAGTGCCGGAAAACATACATTTAACGGTGTTTTTAGTACCTTGTTTTCATTCCCGGCTCTGTATAGGCAGCATACCATGAAAAAAATAAGAGTTTATGATGGAATTAGCAGTACACTTTTAAGTCATGGCTATTCTACTTCTTATTTCACTACGCATGACAGCCAATTTGACAATGTTGAAGGATTTTTAAGGGCAAATAATTTTGAGCAAATTATCAGTCAAAGTAATTATCCGAGTAAAGAAGTTAAAACCACTCTGGGCGTTCCGGATGATTATATGTTTCGTTATTCAATACCTGTAATTAATGAATTGGCAAAAAAAGAAAAACCTTTCTTTGTAACGTTTATGACGGCAAGTGACCACGGACCTTACTACATACCCGAATATTTCCATGCAAAATCAACAGATATAAAAAAACAAATTGTTGAATATGCCGACTGGTCATTGAAACGATTTATTGAATTGGCTCAAAAAGAGAAATGGTTTAACAATACTATTTTTGTATTTTTGGCAGACCACGGAGCTTCTATGAACGTAAATTACGAAATACCCCTCAATTATTTTCATATCCCTCTTATTTTTTATGCCCCCAATATTATTACGCAACACAAGGTTTATAAAAACATTGGCAGTCAAGTTGATGTGTATCCAACTGTAATGGGGCTTTTAAAACAATCATATATTAACAATACGCTTGGTATTAATTTATTGGAAGAACAAAGAACCTTTGCCGTCATTAATGATGATAATAAAATAGGCATATTGGACACCATTCATCTTTGCATAATGAAAAATCAAGGACAAAAAGCCGAACTTTATAATTATCGTAAAAAAGAGAAGCAAAACCTATACGAACAAGAAAAAAACAAGGCAGACAAAATGGTCGAATATGCTAAGTCGAATATGCAAGTACATCAAGAAATGATACTGTCAAAGCATACATCATTAAAAAATAAAAAAGGAATAAAGAATAATGCTCAAACAAAATGAATAAAACAGTTGAATTTTTAAAAGCACAAATAGGAAAAGAAAATATCGAATCGCCTTCCCCTGTCGGGATGTGGTTAAAACCTGTTTTGCTGCTTGCCGAAGAAGGACATTTGAAAGCGGAAATAACCGTTCGGGCTGAAATGACAAATCCCGCGGGCACTTTGCATGGAGGAATGATTGCTTTAATTTCCGATGAGATGATAGGAGCTACGGTTTCCTCCCTGGGCTTTCCCGAATTTTTTCCAAGTATAAATCTTTATATTGATTTCTTAAACAGTGTTAAAGCCGGAGCGAAAATAACGGCAGAGGCATTTGTAATCAGAAAAGGCAAAAGTATCATTAATACAGAGTGTCGTATCTATAATGAGGACAATACGTTAATAGCCAAAGCACAATCTAACAATATTAAATCAATCAAAGTGAAATAAGGTTGTGTTACATTCTGACCGCAAGTATAAAATATAAAATTGACACCTTATATATAGTGTCGGGACGAAAACGGCAAAGAAGACCTTATTGCCGGTTTAACCCGCATTTCGAGATTTTGCAAAAGTAAAACCAAATGGCTAACTTTTTTTGAACGGCGCAACTCTCACCTTAATTAAGTTGGAAGCCGGAAGTCGGAAGAAAAACATTCATGCTTGTTTGCTGCGAGTGCGTTCTTTGCGATTTTCATGATTTTTGGCAAATTGCAAATTCCCTCTTGGAGAAGAGGGTGTAGGGAGATTGATTTTAGATTGCATGTTTAGTTAGATGGAATTTCGAGACTTTTTTCAAAAGTAAAACCAAAGAGCTAACTTTTTTTGAACGGCGCAGCTCTCACCTTAATTAAGTTGGAAGCCGGAAGTTGGAAGAAAATTGAGAACTGAAAACTGTTGAAGACCTTATTGTCGGTTTAAACCTTAGTAGAAAAAGTGACTAACAGACAAACAACCTTATTATCTTATTAAAAAATGCTTGCCGGAGGTAATTCTTAATCGCAAAGGATGCAAAATTTAGCAAAAAGTGCAATAGCAAATTCCCTCTTGGAAAAGAGGACGCAGGGAAATTGATTTTTTGTAAATCTTAAGGTGTTGTACATTAGTTATTTACAGGCTTAGTTAAATGGGGTTATTTTCTTCGATGTTACGTGGGTAAATATAAAAAGATTGAGCTTATATATAAGGTGTGTTTTACGGTAAAGAATATCGCAGTTGACTATGCTGCTCGGACAAGCGAGGAAATGTAAAATACCCGGGAGAGAACGCATGTCGGGTTCTTAGCATTTAAACCACATTTATGAAAAACTTACAAAATATATTAGATACTGTTGAATAATGCAAATATGAATTCGAGTTTTAAGTGCTTGATTATGATTTTGTTGTGTTCTGATGTTGCTTTTTTATTATTTTTCTTGAAAAAAGTTTTGCAGATAAAAATAAAATGTTTTCCTTTGCATCCGCTTTTGAAACGAGAGATAATTTGACGAGATGATTAAAAAAGTTTTTTGAAAAAAGTTGAAAAAAGTTGAAAAAAGTTTTGCAGATAAAAATAAAATATTTTCCTTTGCATCCGCTTTTGAAACGAGAGATGATTTGATGAGATGATTAAAAAAGTTT
>PDWI01000874.1_pt1 | contig 48917 bp, 33 predicted proteins | sample 1430891 | NCBI WGS metagenome assembly PDWI01 (sample SAMN01162508, study PRJNA174530) | Oral metagenome, whole genome shotgun sequencing project. | biome: Marine environment; feature: Marine mammal; material: Swab sample of the gingival sulcus; isolation source: swab sample of gingival sulcus...
TATTAGATTGGATACGTTTTAATCAAAAAGATATTGAAAATAATAAAGACGGTTTAGCTTATAATGTATTAGGTTCACCATCCTTACCCAAATGGATAGGGCGACCTATTGTAAGAAGTTTTTTGAAACCTAAATCTCAAAATAAAACAGAAAGAGAAAAAATACTATCTTCATCTCATTTGGTTTTAATAGCAAGCTCTGAAAATAATCCCGAAAACTGGATTTTAGCAGGAGAAGTATTAGAACTTTTCTTTTTAAAGTGTACCGAATTAGGTGTAGCTGTTGCTTTTTGTAATCAAGTTTGTGAAGTGGAAACTTTATCTCAAAAACTTAGGACAGAAATGAACATAAATAATAATTATCCTATGTTGTTAATGCGAGTAGGGTATTCAGATAAAATGCCTTACTCTGTAAGAAGACCACTTGAAGATGTAATGATTCAATAAAAATATTTAACAGAAGTTTATAAATAGTGAGATAAAGCTTATTTAGAATTCACTTTAATTAAGTATGTACAAATAAATCTTATAAACAACAATTTTTTATAAGTAACTGATTTACAGTATTTAAAGTTTAAATTAATATATAAAATGAAGATATTATTATCCCCCGCAAAGCGATTGGAAAAAGTAGAATTAAAGGCTGATATAAAAGCTACAGAAAATAAATTTCTAGATTATGCCGAAGAATTAATTGCTATTTTAAAAAATAAAACAGTCTCCGATGTTGCTGCTTTAATGAAATTAAGTCAAAATTTATCGGAATTGAATGTTGCCAGATTTCAATCTTGGTCTCAGCAATACTTAAAAGAGTCCGGCGAAACAGCCATTCAGTTACTTCAGGGCGATGCTTATAAAGCCTTAAAAGTCTCCGATTTAGACTTAAAAGAGTTAGAAGGACTTCAGGATAGACTTTTAATCATTTCGGGTCTATATGGCTTTATAAGACCTTTCGATAAAATTTTACCTTATCGCTTAGAAATGGGAACGAAATTGGAAAACAACAAAGGCAGTAATTTATATCATTTTTGGAAAGATATTTTAACCGATGCTTTAAATCAGTATGCCCAAGATGAACCCATAGTGGTTTTAGCATCTAAAGAATATTCAAAAGCCATCGATTTTAAAAAGATAAAATCGGAAGTTTTTACCATCGATTTTCTGCAAGAAAAAAACGGGCAGTTTAAAAACATCGCCATTTATTCAAAACAGGCGAGGGGATTGATGACACGATTTATCGTTAAAAACAATCTTAATAATTCACAAGATTTATTGGCTTTCGATTACGAAAATTATGCTTACAATTCTGACTTATCTAAAGAAAATAACTTGGTCTTTTGTAGGTAGATTGTTTCAGTAATTTTACTTTTTTGCCTATAATTTTGATAACATCATTAAAAGGCAAATAATTATTAAACCACTTGAGCAAAAGTGTATTTTGAAGCAGGAAGTATATATACCTCTTGATGCAACAAAAAAATAAAAATCTTTCTAAAGATTTAACAGATTATTTGAGTCCGCAAATCAATTTCTTCTAATTTACTGCTTGCTTTGATACATTCTTCGAATGTACTTTCGTAAACTTTTGCTTTGCCATTATTGTGTACTTCAAAGGTGAGCTGTTCAGCCTTTTCCAATGTGTGTTTGCAGGCAATCATTATTTGTACAATAACATCTTCAAAGACATGTTCTTCATCATTGTAAAGAATGACCTGTGAATTTAGTTTTGAATTTACATCTGTAGAAAATTCTTCTACGGTCTTAAATTCATTTTCATTCTGATTTGATATATTGGTTACACTCATCAATAATCCCTAAACACGTATCACAAAAATACAATAATTGACAACTATTTACTTCATATCTGTTGTCGAAGTTCAAATTTAACATTTTTTGCCCTAATACCTGTTACATTAGCGTAAAAATGTTGAAAGATTTTGATTGTTCTTCAAAATAGCGAGGATTTATGCAAACAGAGAATATTTTACTCCTGTTAATAATTTTAGCTCCAATTGCCGGATTTTTAATTAACGGATTTTTTGGAAAGAAACTTGGGGATAAGGGAGTTTCAGCTATTGCCATCAGTGGTATAGCTATTCCTTTTCTGTCAGTTTTAAGTTTATTTATAAAGAGTCTCTCCCATGGATACGTACATGGAGCAGAGGCTATCAAAGTTAAGTTTTTTGAGTGGTTACCTATTGCCGGTTCAGGGATTAGTGTAGCTTATCAAGTTGACCAATTATCTTTGGTCTTCGGACTTTTCATTACGGGAATCAGTTTATTAATTCATATTTATTCTACGGGCTATATGCACGGGGACAGAAGCTATTATCGTTTCTTCGCCTATATGAACCTGTTCGTATTTATGATGCTGAATCTTGTATTCTCCGATAACCTTCTTCTAACATTTTTAGGGTGGGAAGGTGTAGGTTTATCATCATATTTGCTTATTGGTTTTTGGTATGATAAAAAGTTCTCAGGAGTGGGGATTAAGTCGACTTCCGATGCAGCCAATAAAGCCTTTATCGTCAATAGAATCGGCGACTTTGGGTTCTTGGTAGCAATTTTCTTTTTATTCTCAACATTTAATTCGTTCGAATATACCGTAATCAATGAAAAAATTGCGATGCACCCTGCTATATATCAAAATAGTGGGCTATTCACAATTATCGGACTAATGATTTTCTTGGCGTGTACAGGTAAATCTGCCCAACTTCCGTTGGCGGTTTGGTTGCCTGATGCGATGGCTGGGCCAACTTCGGTTTCTGCACTTATTCATGCAGCAACAATGGTAACTTCAGGTATCTACCTGATTGCGAGAAACTCGGTTATTTTCGCTCTTTCGCCCGTGGCAAGCGAAGTTGTATTAGTTGTTGGTATTATCACGGCACTATTTGCGGCAATTGCTGCACTATCCCAAAATGATATTAAAAAAGTATTGGCATATTCAACCGTCAGCCAGTTAGGTTTCATGTTTGCAGCTTTGGGCGTTGGAGCTTACGGCGTTGCTGTATTTCATGTATTGACACATGCATTTTTCAAAGCACTCCTCTTCTTGGGATCAGGTTCTGTAATTCATGCAATGCACGAACAGCAGGATATTAAGATGATGGGCGGTTTGAAAAAATATATGCCTACTACTTATAAAACTTTCTTGGTTGGTACGTTAGCGATTTCGGGTATTCCATTCTTTAGTGGTTTCTTCTCGAAAGATGAAATTATGTGGTATGTATTCAGTAATCATGGATTTACCGCATATTTCTTCTTGGCTTTGGCTGCTTTTATGACTGCGTTCTATATGTTCCGTTTGTTATATCTTACCTTCCATGGTGAAGAAAGATTTGACAGTAAGCATATACATCCGCACGAATCTCCAAAATCAATGACTATTCCTTTGATTATCTTGGCATTCTTAGCGGCATTTGGTGGATTTATCGGTATTCCTCATGCTTTGGGCGGTTGGTTCAGCGAGCATCCAAATCTATTTGAAAACTACCTACACCCGATTTTTGTAAAAGCAAATGAAATTTTAGGACATGGTTATCATCATGTTGAACCGATTGAATATGGTCTAATGCTATTGGCTATTGCTATTGTTGGAACAGCATGGTACTGGGCGTATAAAAAATATGCAAATTATAATTTGGTTGCTTCGGAAGAAAAAGCAATTCAAAAAAATATTTTCTACAAACTTTCTTATAATAAATTTTATATTGATGAAATTTATCTATACTTAATAGTAAAGCCTTTGCAACGTTTCTCTGAAACAGTTATTTGGAAATTTGTTGATAAGACAATTATTGATGGTATCTTGCATACATCCGGTCGTATTGCTCAGGAAACAGGAAAAATTTTACGACGAGTTCAAACAGGTTATGTGCCTCATTACTTGATGTTTATGACTATAGGAATTGTGATTGTGTTGTTTGTTGTACTAATGAAGGTTATGTGAGGTTAGAATGAATCAATTAGTAATTACATTATTGCTCCCCCTATTAGGATTATTGTTTCTATTATTTGTGAAAAATGACAAGACTGTAAAATGGTTAGCTCTTGGTACTTCACTGCTTACTTTCGCTTCATCATTACTTGTTTTTAGTGGTTTTGATAAGACACTTTCGACTATGCAGTTTATGATTGATGTGGATTGGATTCCCGCTATAGATGCTGGTTTTAGAATTGGTATAGATGGTATTTCTGTCTGGATTGTTATGCTAACTTCGTTTATAACTCCAATAGCGATTTTTAGTTCTTTTAATTCGATAAAAAAACATATCAAGCAATATTACTCGCTTTTCCTTCTTTTGGAATTTGCGATGTTGGGCGTATTCGTTTCTCTTGATTTAATCTTATTCTATATTTTTTGGGAATTAATTTTAATTCCAATGTACTTCCTTATCGGTATTTGGGGTGGGAAAGACAGAATCTATGCAACTGTGAAATTCTTTATTTTCACTTTGGCAGGTTCCCTCCTTCTGCTTATTGGTATCGTTTGGCTTGGTAAATATATCGGTGGAGATGTATTGAACCTTGCATCAGGATTTACAAGTGATTTAACATTAATTTTGAAACAGGCCCATACTATCCCTACCGATATGCAGAATACTCTATTTTGGTTGTTCGCTGTATCATTTTTAATTAAAGTTCCAGTTGTTCCACTCCATACATGGCTACCTGATGCCCACACGGAAGCACCTACTGCTGGTTCCGTAATCTTGGCGGGTGTACTTTTGAAAATGGGTACGTATGGTTTGATAAGATTTAACCTTGCGATTTTCCCTATTGCCTCTATGAATTATGCTGACTTGATGGGTTGGATTGCTCTAATTGGTATTATTTGGGGTGGTTTGGCTGCAATGGTTCAGAAAGATATGAAACGCCTTGTGGCATATTCTTCCGTTGCTCACATGGGCTTCATCGTTTTAGGGATATTCTCGTTTACTGCTGATGGTTTGAATGGTGCGGTGATTCAGATGATTAACCATGGACTTTCAACAGGACTGCTTTTCTTGAGTGTTGGTTTCTTGTATGACCAAAGACATACTCGCGTAATGGCTGACTACGGTGGGATAGCGAGAGTCGTTCCGAAATTTGCGGTAGTCTTTGCTTTAGCTATGTTTGCTTCTATCGGTCTGCCAGGGTTGAATGGTTTCGTCGGTGAGTTTTTCACTTTGATAGGTGCGTTCAATTCAGAAGTTTATACTACCAAAGCTATTGCGATAGCTTCTGCTTCAGGTGTGATTGTGGCCGCGATTTATATGCTTATCATGTACAAAAAAGTAATGTTCGGTGAGGTGAAAAATACTGAAAATAAAGAAATACATGACTTGAAAAAACGTGATTGGATAATTGTACTGCCGTTACTGCTGTTCATTGTTTGGATTGGTGTTCAGCCGGATACATTCTTCCAATATATTGATGCTACTGTCCAAACTTTTGTTAAATAATTTTTGATAAGAATAAACTGGAAATAAATATGATTCTACAAATGTTTTCAACTCCGTTGGTACTTCTGACAGCTTTTTCATTTTTGTTGGTTTTGATTAATACCTTCGATGAAAAAGGAGAACGTTCTCAAGTTGCTTATTTAGTATTTTTGGGCTTGTCATTAGGTCTTTCTATATTAGAGTTATTTAAACAAGAGGTGGTCTCTCTTCCCGAGTATATGACAAATATGCTGAACTTTAGCCATACTACTGCTGTATTTGATATCTTATTCATTACTGGCGGTATATTGACAATTTGGACTTCTAAAAGATATTTTAAACGTATGTATAAAAACTTCGGAGAAATGTCCACTCTGATTATATTTTCAATTATAGGTATGATGCTGATTGCTCATGCTAAGAATATGATTGTACTTTTTATCGGTATTGAGATAATGTCCATTGTGTTCTATATCCTTTCTGCGATAATTAGAACTAACGTTTATGCAGTCGAAGCAGGTCTTAAATATTTTATTATGGGGGCTTTTGCATCAGGTTTCTTACTAATGGGTATTTCATTTACTTATGGTTCTACAGGAACAATGTATTTATCTGATATGGTAACTGCTGAAGCGTTTGATAATATGTACTTTATCTTTGGTTTGACCATGTTATTTATTGGGCTTATGTTCAAGATGGCGGTTATTCCGTTCCACCAATGGGCACCCGATGTATATACAGGAGCACCTACTCCGATAACTGCTTTTATGAGTACTGCCGGAAAAGCTGGTGCTGTAACTGCATTAATTGTGATTGCCGATTATGTTTTGAGATTGCAATCCGCAAATATAGTACCTCTTGAAAATATTGATGTAGTTCAAAATGTAATTGCTGTGCTGTCTGCTATTACAATGATTGTTGGTAATGCAATAGCCCTTGTTCAGAAAAATGCTAAACGTATGCTTGCATATTCTTCGATTGCTCATGCAGGTTATATTTTGATGGGTATATCTGCGATGAATCAAGCTGGTTTTGAAGCGGCAATGTTTTATTCATTAGTGTACTTATTCATGCAAAGCGGTGCGTTTATGATTTTACAAGCCGTGGAGAATAAAGATAAATTTGTTATCCAAGTAAATGATTTTGCCGGATTCAGATATAAAGAGCCTTTCTTGGCAGCACTTATGGCAGCGTTTATGTTTTCATTAGTTGGTATTCCTCCGTTTGGCGGGTTTATGGGTAAACTCTTATTATTCAAAGCTGCGATAGATGCAGGTATGCTTTGGCTGACTTTTACTGCGATTATAGGTTCTCTTGTTTCTGTATTTTTCTATATCAATATCGTTATACAAATGTATTTCAGGCAAGAGAGTAACTTAATTGAAAAAGTTGAAAAACAAGAAGTTGTGATTCCTGTTATTATTACGGCGGTTCTAATGCTAATTCTTGGGGTATTTCCCGGTTTAGTAATGTAAATAATAGTGAGTATTTTATGGATTATAATAAAGTGATTGCTTCGTTCTTCTCGAAAGAGAAACAGAAAGAGATTGATATGTTTGCAGATTTAGCACTGCAAAATGATGTACTGGCAAAGAAAGAAAAAAACATTTCTTTCAATTTGACTGCCGAATACAAGAAGACTTTTGTCGGAGAGTTTATTCTCGGTTACCAGGAAGGTGTCCTAAGTCAACTTCTGATGACAAAGCAAAATTTCCAATCTGAAAAAGCAATCGAAATGTTAGAATCCTGCAAAACAGATAAAGAAATTATTGATATGATTGGCTTCCCGAAAAAAGAAATAATGAAGATGATAGACTTGGAAGGTTAAACAACCAATGATTCATAGTTACTAATTTTCTTAAATATGCCACACCTTTGAGATGTGGCATGTTGCTTTTTATTTGAAGTTGGAAGTTTAGTAATCAAATTCTCTGTAGTTTAAAATTTATTTTTCAACTTCTACCTTACCCCAAAATATAAAAGCACCCCGAAAGAGGCGCTTCTAATAAATCAGAAATCAGCTTGTTTGTTCTATGCCTATATTTCTAAATTTTCTTGTAAGCCTTCGTTTGGGTCATGTTTGTATTCACCATCTTCCGGCTCGTCATTAATCAGTTTGTTATCGTCTTCGTCGCGAACAGTTGTTGTGATGTCGGCAATGATGTCCCCATTATCTAAGCGGATTAATCTCACACCTTGAGTATTACGGCCGATTGTACGTATTTCCTGAACACCTTGGCGAATTAAAATTCCATTCTTAGTCATTACAACCAAATCTTCATTATCAACAGCTGTAAGCATTCCGATAATATTCCCTGTTTTGCGAGTGATATTCATAGCAATAACACCTTTACCGCCACGTTTTGTCAATCGGAAGTCTTCATACTTAGTTCGCTTTCCATAACCTTTTTCGCCTACTGTGATTACCTGGCTATCTGGTCTGTCAATAACAACCATTGATACAACATAATCATCATCAACCAGCTTGATTCCTCTTACTCCAGCAGCAGTTCTACCCATTGGACGAACATCAGATTCACGGAATCGACAAGCCTGTCCGTAGCGAGATGCTAAGATAATATCACATTTACCGTCTGTTACTCTTGTTGAGATTAGCTCATCAGAATCGACAAGATTTATTGCAATAATACCTGTTGAACGTACATTAGAGAATGCAGACATTTCTGTTTTCTTGATAGTTCCAGCCTTAGTTGCCATTGTGATAAATTTATCATCTTCAAATTCACGTATTGGCAAGTATGAAGTTACTTTTTCATCAGGCTGTAGATTTACAACATTTGCCAAAGAACGCCCTTTTGAGTTACGGCTACCCTCAGGAATATCATAAACCTTGATGCGATATACACGCCCCCTGTCAGTAAAACAGAGTAGGTTGTGGTGTGTACTTGATTGGAATACCATTTCCACAAAATCATCATTATACGTTCCTGAGCCACTCAAACCACGTCCGCCCTTGTGTTGGCGACGGTAATTTGAAACTAAGGTACGCTTGATAAATCCTTTGTGAGAAATAGAAACAATCACATCTTCATCTGCGATAATATCTTCCACAGAAAATTCTGCTGCATCTTGTACAATTTCAGTTCTTCTTTCATCACCGAATTTTTGAGCGATTTTATCAAGTTCATCGGAAATGATATTCAACTGTAATTCTTTACTTGCCAAGATTGCTTCTAATTCTTCAATTTTCGCAAGGATTTCTTTATATTCATTTTCTAATTTATCTCTTTCCAGTCCTGTCAAGCGTTGCAAACGCATATCGAGGATTGCTTTCGCTTGTATTTCTGAGAGTTCAAAACGTTCTTGCAATGCAGCAGACGCTGTCGGAGCATCTTTTGACCCACGGATAATTTTGATTACCTCGTCAATATTATCAAGTGCAATCAGCAAACCTTCCAAGATATGAGCACGTTTTTTCGCAGCGGCTAATTCAAACTGTGTACGCCTTACAACTACATCTAATCTGTGATTGATGTAATGCTGACATATTTCTTTTAAAGTCAATACTTTGGGTCTACCATCGACAAGAGCAAGCATATTCGCACCGAAAGTAACCTGCATTTGCGTATGCTTATAAAGTTGGTTCAATACCACTTCTGAATACGCATCACGTTTCAATTCGATTACTACACGGATACCGTCTCTATCAGATTCATCTCTCAATCCTGAAATACCTTCGATTTCCTTGTGGTTTACAAGTTGAGATATTTTTTCAATCAATCCGGCCTTATTTACCTGGTACGGCATTTCATTAATAATTATTGACTGCTTGCCATTCTTGCGATTTTCTTCAATTTTGACTTTTGCACGAACTTTGATTTTTCCACGACCTGTGAGGTAAGCATCTTTCACCCCTTGGTATCCGAAAATTATACCGCCTGTCGGGAAATCAGGAGCAGGAATATGCTCCATCAATTCTTCTCCTGTTAATTCAGGATTGTCAATTAATGCTTTGATACCGCTATTAACTTCGTTGAGGTTGTGTGGCGGAATATTTGTAGCCATACCTACTGCAATACCATTAGTACCATTCAGAAGTAAAGTAGGAATTACAGTTGGCAAAACTTTAGGTTCTTTCAGTGATTCGTCAAAGTTTGGCTGGAAATCAACCGTATCTTTTTCAATATCACGTAGGGTATGTAAGGCTAACTTAGCCATACGCGTTTCGGTGTAACGCATAGCCGCAGGTGGGTCAGCATCAATCGAACCATAGTTACCTTGACCATCAACCAAAGGATAGCGCAGCGACCAATCTTGTGCCATACGAACCATTGCATCATAGACAGAGGAATCGCCATGAGGGTGATACTTACCAAGTACTTCACCGACCAAACGGGCGGACTTTTTATATGGTCTATTCGGTAGCAAACCTAATTCGTGCATCGCATACAATATACGGCGGTGAACAGGCTTCATACCATCTTTAACATCCGGCAATGCTCTCGACACAATTACTGACATCGAGTAATCAAGATAGGATTTCCTCATCTCGTCTTCAAGTACCGTCGGTATTATTTGTTCTCTTCCTAAAAATGACATACTATTTCAAAAATAATTTGAAAATAAACTACAAAAATACGAATTTTTCGGCAGATAGACACCTAAATTATTGGCGTTTTTTCCACATAGGTACAAAAAATATATAGGCACAGATTAAGACCTGTACCTATATTGTATTGAATATTTTGTGAGTAGTGAAATAGGTAATTATTCTACTATAAATTTCTCTCGCAAAATAACTTTACCTTCGGATTCAATAACTAAAAAAAATCTATATTTTTTCACACAAAATCAAACACCCTTTATTTTTCATATCCTTGAAAGCAAAAATATAGTCTTCGCCTCCGTCGGTAATCTGTAATTTCTTGCGTAATTCTTTGGCAGAAAGAGGATAATTTCGAGTGGAAATATTTGCTTTTTTATTTGGGAGTAGCTTATGAATTCCTTTTTTATTTACTTTTAGTTCTCGCTTGATTTCAAAGACTCTCCCTGAAAATTTTTCAATCAATTCATCAGAAGTGAAAAGGTGGGTATTCTTAGAAATTGCGGAAATAGAGTATTTTTCACTAATCTCCGCCCAAAATCCGAGTTTCATAAGCGAAGCATTTGGTTCGTACAGATATTTTTTTACTTCTGATATTGGTAGTATGTTGTTGTTTTTATTTAGGCTTATTCGATTGGTACTACCTTTGTGTATGTTGATTGCGTAATAATCTATTTCAGTTTTTATAGCTTGGAAATCAAGCATAATCAGCAGTTCCTTACACTCGTTTTCAACCGAGACCACGTGTACGGACGCTATATGTTTTTCGTCCAACTGATTAACTGCCAAAGAAATATCAGTAAGCGGTGAAAGTTTAATCAATAACTTTTTAGTTTTTTGTTCGAGTGTGGGTAGCATTTTCAAAATGTTTGGTTGGCAGTCAGCTAAGTGATATAGTTTGTTTCCACTTCCATCACGTCTTGCCGGGTCTATGAAAATCAAATCTAATCTGTTTTTGGTTTCTTTGATTAATTCCTGTGCATCTCTATTTTCAAAAGTTACATTCGTAACTCCTAAATGGTCAAAGTTATGTTTAATAATTTGATATAACTCTTCATTCAATTCATTATGAATAAATGAGTTACATTTCTTTGAAAGATGAAAACTATCCACCCCAAACCCGCCAGTTAAGTCAATTCCTAAATCTAAATTTTCAAAAATTGAGGCCTTGTATTCGGCTGTAGAAAGGGAACTTGACTGCTCTACAGAAAGAGGTTTAGGAAAAATCAAATTATAATTATCTGCCCAATTTGGGATTTTCTTTTTTGCCTTGCGACGTGCTTCTATTTGGTCGGCTACGAAACTCAAATCCTGTTTTGGAATTTTTCCAGAATTTTGCAGGGTAAATTGAGCAATATCGGCTTTGATGTTGTCCTTGATTAATTGGCAGTATTTTTTATTTTTGTTTAGCATTTGGATTATATGTTTAGCCAATTTGTTTCGATATGGTTATATGCTAAACTATATATAGTTAATATGTTTAAAAAAGAGGGGTAAGCAAAACCTCACCCCTTTTTAAAATATTTGAATTCAAATCTTAGTCTAAGAAGTGAACAAACATACCGTCTTTAAGTTTTGGTTCGAACCAAGTTGATTTAGGAGGCATGATAGCACCAGAATCAGCAATATCTATAAGTTCGTTAATTGAAGTTGCGAACATTGCGAAAGCACAAACCATTTCGCCATTATCAACACGTCTTTCCAATTCTTCCAAACCGCGGATACCACCAACGAAGTCAATTCTATTACTTGTACGTGGGTCTTGAATATCGAGTACAGGAGTCAAGATTTCACGTTGCAATATTTGAACGTCCAATACTTCTACAGGATCATCAATGTTTAAGAATTCTTCGTTAGCATTCAATTTGTACCATTTTTTGTTCATGTAGAAACCAATTTCACCTTTTTTAGTTGGTTTGTACCTAGCATCAGCTTCTTCGATAGAGAATTTTTCACCCAACTTAGCCATAAACTCTTCAGGAGTTAGGCCGTTCAAGTCTTTGATTACACGGTTATAGTCCATGATATAAAGTTGGCTTGCAGGGAAAGATACAGCTAAGAAATAGTTGTATTCTTCGTCGCCTTTGTGATTTGGATTTGCTTTTTGTCTTTCACGTCCAACGATTGCAGCAGCAGCAGAACGGTGGTGTCCGTCGGCAACGTACAATGCAGGAGTAGCAGCGAAAAGCTCTTCTATTCTTTTATTATCTTCTTCAGATTTTACAATCCAAGTTTGGTGGCGGATACCCATTGCATCAATGTGATCGTTTTCAGGAGTTTCTGCAGCGATTCTTGCAACGATAGCATCAATTTCTGCATTATCAGGGTAGGTTAGGAAGATAGGACCTGTGTGAGCATTTGTTACTCGCACGTGATTACATCTATCTTCTTCTTTCGCAGCACGAGTTTTTTCGTGTTTTTTGATTACGTCATTCCAGTAATCATCAACGTGAGCACATCCCACCAAACCGTATTGGATTCTACCGTCCATAGTTTGAGCATTGATATAGAAGGTAGGAGTTTCGTCCTCTACTAAGTGTCCTTCATCGCATAATTTATTAAGGTTTTCTTTACCTTTATTATAAACTTCATCTGAATATAGATCAACAGAAGGATCTAAATCAATTTCAGGTTTACCTACGTGCAAGAAAGAAAGTGGATTATCTTTTACTTCTTCACGAGCTTCTTCAGAATTCAATACATCATACGGTTTTGCAGCTACTAAGCCTGCTTCTTCGGGTTTTGGTCGCCATGCTTTGAATGGTTTGAAAATTGCCATTATATATTCCCCTTAAATTTATATTTAACAAATCTTTAATAATACAAAAAGAAGAGCACAAAATTACAAATAATTAATAAATCTACAAAGAAATCCTTTTAATTGCGTAAAGATTTTATAAATATTTAAAAAATAATGTTTCTATTGGTTTCATTTTTTTAGAGGGATATGTTAAGTGTTTACTAAAATAACGCCCTGTCGTAAAACTTGAATGCTACCTTCAATAATAGAGATAACGGTAGATTCCATCTCATATTTAGTTATTCCGTCGTCGAGAATTAAGCCGACTTTGGAACTCATTTTTTCATTTGCCTGTATGCCTGATAGTATAGCTGGTTCGCCAGACATATTGGCAGAAGTTGCAGCAAGCGGTTCACCAACATAATCAATCAAATCAAGACAGGCCTGGTTGGCAGGATAACGGATTGAAATAGTATCGAAACTTGAAGTAATCTCATCTGAAATAGCTGGCTCTTTTTTCATAATTATAGCAAGTGGGCCTGGAAGATATTTTTCGGCTAATTCATAAAACAAGGGAGGAATTTCAGCTACTAAGTCTTCGACTTGTTTTAGGTTCGAGATATGAGCTGCGAGTGGTTTTTTCATATCCCTGTTTTTAATTTTATAAATTTTTCTCACAGCTTCTAAATCTGAAATTTTACATCCCAAGCCGTAAACCGTTTCAGTAGGAAATATGATGGGTTCGTGTTTACTTAAATAATACTTGGCTTTTTCAAAAGCCACTTTGGGACATCTTGAAATTTTTATATATTCTGTTTGCATTGTATTATTGATAATTTTGGAACATATCAGATTTATATTTTGTGCTTGGAATATATGGTGGAATAGGTGAATTAAGTTTGCGTAAATAATTAAAAGCAAGGAAAATTAGAGTAAATCCGCCGATGATTTTTACAATTAATATCCATACAGACTGTTCGGACATAGCTGACAAACCAGTATCTTCCGAAAAGTGCATGACTAAAACAGAAAAAGTATTATTCAGGGCATGAGCAATAAACCCTACCCAAATACAATCGGTTTTATGAGCTGCATAACCAAAGAGCATAGCAAGCCCGAATATCTGAAGCGAACCCATTGGATTAGCGTGTACAAGGGTGAAGAGTACGGACGATCCAAGAATAGCGTACATCGGTTTCATAAGATATTCCGTATTTCTCTGTAGGAAACCGCGAAATGCAAATTCTTCATAAAAAGCTGGCATTAATGCAATCGAAAAAATGGAAACAGGAAGGAGAGATAAATCTTCAGAATATAGCATCTGCATATACATTGAATTCATTTTTTCATAAAGAGTTTCCATGAGTGCTTGCACATTTTTCGGCATTAACATATGAACTACAGAGGTGATTGAATCACCGGCAAGAATAATCCCTGCCGTTCCCAATAAAACAAAAAGGTATGCTAAAATCGGAGCTTTGTGGCTTGTTCGGAATGTTACTTTGAGAGTGAATTGGCCTCTCTTTTGGATTAGGAAACTTAAAGGTAGAATGATTGCAAGGGCATTAATGATTGCAAAAGCTAAACCTTTAAATGGACCGTTTGGCATTAATCCTATTGGAATCAATCCTAACATCTGTCCAAGAACAAGAAATGCAATTGTTACGGCATAATAAAAAACAGGTCTTTGAGTTGGTTTTGTGCATGTATTATTTGTATTCAAATTAAAATCTCACCATTAAAAAAATACAAAAATAGTCAATATTTCAGAATTTTTTGTTATTTTTAATTTTTTTCGTTCATGTTTTTCAAAATTAATGTATCGAAAAACCAACATATTATTCATTTTAACTTTTGTTATGCTGATTGTATCGGCAAACTTAGTCGTTGGGCAGGCGGTTATCTGCGAATATTTTAATACGCATGAAGCTGGTACTATCAAGCCTAAAGGTGAGTTTTTAGAGATGATAATCACATTGGACAATACCTCGTTAATTGGTTATCAGCTTCGTGATAATTCTTCGAGTGGGAACTGGCAGCCGACTTATACTTTTAATGCCAATCCGTTATGGGCTAATCTGCGTATAGGAACTATTATTGTGATTTATTTTAATGATTATGTTCCGAATAAAGATATTGATAAAAGTGATGGCTTTTTGCAGGTGAATCTTGGAGATACACAGCTTTTTACATTTACAGGTAGCAATAAAAACTCCTCAATGAATATCGCAAAAAGTGGAGATTTAATTGCTCTGCTGAACGATAGTGGAGACCTTGTGCATTGTATGGGCCATACTTCAAGTTCAGGAAGTGTATATGAAGTATTTCAAAATCTGCCTAATCAGAAGGTCTGCCACAATACGGCAATGAATGATAATCAATCAGTTATTGTTTCTCCTGGGGGGCATATTAATGATTATATATCAGGGGCATACGGGACTAAAACCGAATTAACATTCGATGCTACTCCGGGTTTCCCTAATTCTAAGCTATGTTCAGATTTTTGGAGAACACTGCGAGATCCGGTTTGGAAAGATCCTGTTTTTAATTCTATTAAATTACACAAGATTGACAGTATAAGACTAAGATGGAATCCATCAATTGATAACCCCGATAATGCAGGCTATCTGCTTTTAAGAACAGAGGGGATGGGGTGGACCCCTGATATAGTGCCATCTGACGGAACTAAATATACTGTCGGTTCAAAAATTGGTCATGCCCTTGTGATTGACTATATAGACGATTTAACTCAAAATGAGTATCTTGACGAGAATGATATTGACTGTGATACAGATTACTATTATTTTTTATATGCTTACAAGTTTGAAGATGACCCAAGCAAACCTGAAGATGCTCATGGAATATCATATAATACAACTAATTATGCAATGAGTGGTAAGAATAGAATTAAGGCTCCATATACTCCTGAAATTTATACAGATAATTATGAGAAAAATATTTGTGAGGGAGATAGCGTGATAATTCGTCTGAAAAATCCACATAAATTTGACGATTGCACGATGATTTGGATTGATGATGAATACCTTATGAATGGTGAGAACAATGATTATTTAGTTGTTAAAAATGGGGGTAAATATTCGATTGTAGTAGAAAATAAAGAAGGGTGTATCAAGTCTTCTAACTACGTCAATCTTGGATTTATCATGGAGCCAAAAGTATGGTTCGAAGATGAGGACGGCGAAAAATTCTACAGTGATACAACTTTATTTTGCTGCAAAGATGATTTGCCAATTATAAATGCTGAATGGGGGGGGCGTTACGATTCTATTGTATGGTACAAAGATAATAAATTCTTTCTTAAAGACGAAGCTAAACGGCAAATTTCAGAGTCCGGTGTTTACAGATTGGAAGCCTATGAAGAAGAGTGTGTAGGACATTCAATTTTATTGGCTATCAATATAATGGATGTCCGATTCAGGTTTTCCGAAGATTCGTTATTTTTTGATGCAGAAACCGATCCTGTCAAAAAGTTGATAATTACTAATCTTGACAATTCTCCTCTTCCCGTCAAAAAATCTTTGATACAGATGCCACCAGGCTTCAAAATTACGAAACCGTTAAGCGATGAATTTATCATTCCTGCAAAAGATTTTATTGAAATAGAAATTACTTTCACTTCCGATAATCCCGTCAATGTAGAGGGAGTTCTATTTTTAGATGCTCCATGTGGCAAATCGGAGGAGATGAAATTAGTTGGTAGAAGAAAAGATATAGATAAAGCATATCCGAAACTAAGCGAAGATGAATTAGATTTCGGGATACAGGCAAAGTGTAAATCTATTAATGAAAAAATTACCATCTCTTTGGGAGTAGATGAATATTGCCTTATCAAATCATATAAAGATAATTCTGAAGGATTTAGTTTAGCATTCCAGGAAGATCTGCCGTATAATTTGCAGAATGGAGATATAGAAGTAACAGTTATTTTCAATGGGACGATAGCAAAAGAATATAGCGAAACCTTACAAATCGAATATAAAATGTATGGTGAGGACGGTAAACTCAATATTAAAGTTACTGGTGAGAAAACCGAACCGATTCTCTCGCTAGATGATAATTCAGTATATTTCAATTTTGAAATTGAGGGATGTGATGCAAGCAAAGATACGACAATAACAGTAATCAATAATCAAGATTATGATATACAAATTAAGGATAATTTCTTTGTTCCACAGATTAAATTTATAGATTTACCGCAGACCATTACTCCCGGAGAAAAAAAGAATATTCCCGTAAGAATTAAATCAGGAAAAAATTCTTCTATAACATTTAAAACTCAGCCCTGCGGTATAAATATTGACAGAGAAATCGAGATTGATGTGTCAACTGTTGCTCCTGATATTGCTTTCGATTTGGAAAGTGATACTATTGATTTCGGACGTATAAATATTTGCGAAAATCCTATTAATGATTATACGGTTAAAGTAACTGATAATGGTGTAAAGGGGGCTATTGATAAAATAGAAAATTATAATAATCATTTCAAAATATCGGGTATATCAAAATGGGATTCTCTGCATCTTATAAATGAATTTAATGTGCGGTTCGAATCAACATACGAAGGTAAATATTTAGATTCGATCATTTGCTTAATCAAATCTTGTGATGTACCGAAAATTCTGTATGTAAAAGCTGAAACATACAAACCTGCTCCTCCAACTATAAATAGGGATACAGTAGATTTTGGAGTGATTGAAGTCAATACCTACTCAAACCCTGAGTCGGTAATAATTGATAATTCTGATATTAATGGTAAAAATCTAATTATCAAAGGTTTTCGAGGATTGAAAGCCCCGTTCGAACTTGCCAACGGAGAACTTCCCTATGACCTACCTCATGGTGCATCGACAAATTATTTTTTCCATTATTTTCCCACGGATACCAGTAAATTAGATACCTGTACAATTTTTGTAGAATATGATTCTCCGTGTGATTATGTTCAAAAAATATTTTTGATGGGTAGTGCTTATTCATCTAAAATCCAATCTAAAATTGAATTTAAAATTGATAGTAGCACCAAAGCTGTTGTCAATAGACTACAAAGTTTTTCAACTCATATTACGAGTTTGAATGATGTTAAGTTAGACGATTGTATGATACAGTCAATGCGAACGATTTTAGAATATGATTCTTCTGTAATATATGTTCTTGATGTTAAATCTGGAAGAGCAAACCAAGATGCAATTGAATCTATAAAATGGGAAGAAATTACTCCGAGTCAAGTGCAAATAGATATGCTATTCTCCAAGAAAACGAGCTTGAATGAAGGCGAGCTTTTCTCTGTTGACTTTCTACCTCTTCTTTCGGAACGCCTGTTTACAAAAGTTGTGCCTACTGAAATAAATATAATTTCCGATACTGCAGAGTTTGAAGCTATCGGAGTTAGCGGTGATATATCCGTTAGTCCGATATGTGATTTGGGTACAAGGCACCTGATTTTTAATGATGAAAATTTTGTGGAGATTGAAGAATTAATAGGTAATAACTTCAAACTTACAATTTATATCCATGAAAGTAGTCTAACTGATGTTAGGTTGTATAATATATCTGGGCAGGAAGTTTCGGAGGTCTGTTTCGGAATTTTAGAAGCGGGGGTGCATAGCTATCAATTGCATACTGATAACCTACCGAAAGGATGCTATTTTTTACGTTTTAAAGTAAAAGAAACAAGTGAAATCTATAAAATATTAATTAAATAAATGCGAGGAAAATATGGGTTTTAATAAGTTATATACTGATGAGCAGTGGTCAGAGTTACAGTTGGCTATCGGCCATGTTTTCTTAATGGTTGCTGATGCTGATGGGGTCATTGATAAAAAAGAGATTGCAGCCATGGAAAGAATTGTTAATTCTGCTGGGAAGTTAGATATGAAATTCCCTGACGAACTTCTATTATCTATCAAAGAATCCGGTAGAGATATTCTTTTCGATGCGAAAGAGTACAAATATAATTCCGAAGAACTACTAAAAGTTGTTGCCACTACTTCAAAAGTTGCGGGTATTGACGAAGCAAATCAGTATAAAAAATTCTTACTCTCAGCAGGTTTGTATGTAGGTATGGCATCAGGGAAATTTTTACAGAAGAAGCTTTCTAATGAAGAATATAAGAAAATAGATGCAATCGGTCAATTAATCAATTTCGATTGTCGTGCGGTAATTGAAACGGGTATTGCGGATAAAATTATTACTTCTTTCGATGCTAATATCAAAAAGTAATAAAATCAACAAATAATATTTTAGTCGTAAAACTTGAAAGTGTTTTACGGCTAAATTTTTTTAAAATTAGGTTTGTCTGTCATATATCAAGTTGCTTGAATGTCGTAGAATAATACGGATTATGAGTGTACAAACTGGGAAAACCAGATATAATGAATAAGTATAAAATATATTTTGAAACATACGGCTGTCAAATGAATTTGAATGATACTGAAATCGCAAGTGGAATACTTCGTGATTCAGATATTCAAACAATCACTTCCATCGATGATGCAGACGTAATAATTCTGAATACCTGTGCCGTTCGAGATAAAGCTGAGCAGACAATTTTGCATCGCTTAGATGCTCTGAAATTTTATAAGAAGAAAAAATCAAAGCTAATCGTTGGTGTGATTGGATGTATGGCAGAACGAATGGGAGAGGAATTAATAAACAAGAAAAAAATAGTTGATTTCGTTGCAGGGCCTGATGCTTATAGAAAATTACCAGAAATGATTAATGATGCTACCCAAAAAATAAAACGTAGCGAATTGGAATTAAGTTTAGAAGAAACCTATAGCGATATAGTTCCGGAAAGGAATCCTAATATTTCTGCCTGGATTTCAATCATGCGTGGTTGTAATAACTACTGTACATACTGCATTGTTCCATACACAAGGGGGCGGGAACGTTCCAAACCTTTTGATTCAGTCATGTCTGAAATGGAGCTTTTAGTAAATCAGGGTGCAAAGGAAGTTACACTATTAGGGCAGAATGTTAATAGCTACAACGATAAGGAATCGGGAAAAAAATTTCCCGAACTTCTTGAAGCTGTTGCAGTGGCACACCCTAAAATTAGAATTCGTTTTGTTACTTCTCATCCTTATGACTTAAGCGATAAGATGATTGATGTAATAGCGAAATATGATAATATCTGTAACTATATTCATCTGCCTGTGCAAGCCGGTTCAGATAGAATGCTGAAGTTGATGAATCGAAAATATACCAAATCACATTATATGCGGATAATCAATAGAATCAAAGAAATTATTCCAAATTGTTCATTATCTACTGATATTATTTCCGGTTTCTGTAGCGAGACAGAAGAAGATCACAAGCAGATGTTAGAATTGATGAAAACTGTTCGCTATGATTCTGCTTTTATGTTTAATTATTCTCCACGTCAGGGAACCGTTGCAGATAAAAAATTTGAAGATGACGTACCTATGGAAACTAAACGCCGTCGCTTAAACGAAATTATCGCTCTTCAAAATGAAATTAGCAGGGAACAGAACGAAAAAGAAATAGGTAAAATCCATGAAATTATGGTAGAATCCAAGAGTAAAAAAAATCCAACTCAATGGCAGGGACGTTCTGGTACAAACAAAGTGATTATTTTCGATAATGTTGAAGGTAAATATAAAGCTGGAGATTTAGTGAATCTTGAGGTATATAAGGCAAGTTCAGCTACACTGTTTGGAAAGGTTTGTGAATAAATAGGTATAGTAAATTCGATATATACACGAACTTTTATTTTTTATTGTAGACTTCACTCACGGGGGTAATAATTATCATGGATACGATAAATTCCGTATATGCGAAATATTTGTATTCCTATCTACTTTTCTTTCTTAATAAATGCACGAAGAATGTTTTCAATATCCCTAGAGTTGTCTTGAGGACTGATGATACTGTTTGATTTTATTTCTTCTTCATTATCGTAGAAGCTGTCCACTTGTTCAGGCTTTGCGAAAATTAGGGTAAATGCGTAAGTTAAAAGTAATGAGAATTCTACCGCTAATGAGAATATAATTGGTGATGGCTGAGTTGCTGGAATAAATTTCAGACCACGCAATCCAATGATGATAATAAGAATTGCTGCACCAATATATACAAATCCTAAAATTGCATTTGCATATTTTTCAGTAAAATATAAACGAAGATATATATTAATTCCCTTAACTATATGAAGGGCACGATATATACTACTTGAGTTTCTCCATTTCAAAGCAGCATGTATGATTTTTATTTCATCAATCGGGATACCCCAGTCTTTTTCGAAAATATGCAAGTCATGAATGTCAGCGTTCAGAATCATCTGTTCAATTTCTGCATTTTTATCTTTTGAGTAGTAGTGATGGACTATGTAGCAAATTTTATCAAGGTTATAGACTATCTCACGCTCAATCCTTCTCCTCATAAATCCAATACTTAGAGGTAAAATTGAAGTAGTCAAGGCTGCCAAAATAATCCCGATGATTATCGACGGTACGAAGAATGAAAAAGTAGGGTTAATCCAAAAACGAACCTCACTCGGAGTACCAATATTCAAATCAACTGACCAGTTGGTATAATATTCAGTTTTAATTATGGTTATTGCTTTTTTATCGGATTTAATATCAGCCATGTCTTTTTCCCAAAGCTCATGTTCATGGATATAACTATGGTCCGGCTCGTCTGTGATAAGCATTGTTCTTTCAGTCCCGTCATGAGTTACTTCACCATAGAGAAATCCTTTAATAATATATTCTGATAAATTAAGTAAAGTCCAAAATGCAAAAATAGTGCAAACTGCACTAATTAAAATAAATAGCACAAACTGAGAAGTATGATGAGCTGAAAGTTCATAAAATTCTGTCCTTATATGATTTTTATTATCTTTTTCCATTTGACTATCAATCCCAAAAACAAAAAAGCACTTACAAAAATAGCTAAATTTTTCTAACTTAACAAACTATTTTTGCACATCTCCAATTATGAAGCATAAATTATACCTAATTTTTGTATTTTTGTAAATATTTATTGATTGTATTTGGATTGGTCGAAAATGACAGATGAATTTCAATATGATATATCGAATGTTGAGTTTAACGAAGCCTTTGATTTTGTTACAAAAAAGTCAGGAAATCTTTTTTTAACTGGTAAAGCTGGTACTGGAAAAACTACATTCTTAAAGTATGTAAAACAGGTCATGGGAGATGATGGAATAGTTGTGGCAGCTCCGACAGGGATTGCTGCGGTTAATGCCGGAGGTATGACTTTGCACAGCCTTTTTCAACTACCATTCGGACCTATTCCTCCAAATGATAAACGATTTGAAATTGATACCGATAAACCAAACAAAAGTATTGTATTCAAAGAACTTCATATCAACAGTAAGAAAAAAAAACTTCTTCGGCAAATGAAACTCCTGATTATTGACGAAATTTCTATGGTTAGAGCCGATGTAGTCGATGCCATTGATAAACTTTTAAAAGCTGTTACTGGTAAGATTGATAAACCTTTTGGTGGAAAACAGGTTCTAATGATTGGTGATAATTTTCAACTCCCCCCTGTATCAAAACCGAATGAAGATGAAATTTTAGGACCACATTATAAGAGTCCTTTCTTTTTTGATTCTCATGTCTTTTATAACTATCCTCCTGCTGTTATCGAATTAAAAAAGATTTACAGACAGCACGACGAAAATTTTATTGATATACTGAACCAAGTACGTAACAGTTCTATAACTACTGCAAAACTAAAGGAATTAAATGAAAGGTTTGACCCGACGTTTAAAATACAAGATAAAGAACCTTATATCTTGATTTCTACTCATAACCAAACAGTTGATAAAATAAATAAGTCAAAATTAGCCTCTATAGACAGCGATATGAGAGGATTAGAAGGCATCCTTGACGGCGACTTTGATGGAAGTAGGTTACCAACTCAGAAAATTCTTAATCTTAAAATTGGTGCACAGGTGATGTTTCTTCGCAATGATTCGGAGAAAGAGAAACGCTACTTTAACGGTACTATTGGATTTGTCGATGAGTTCAAAGAAAATTCGATTGTCGTTCGGTTAGAAAATAATACAAAAGTTGAAGTTGGTAGAGAGAGTTGGCAAAATGTAAAATACGAATGGAACGACAAGGAAAACCGAATTGATTCTGAAATTATAGGCGAATTTAGCCAATTTCCTCTGAAGTTAGCATGGGCTATAACGGTACATAAATCTCAAGGTTTGACATTCGATAAAGTGATTTTAGATTTGAATAGGTGTTTCGCTCCAGGGCAGACTTATGTAGCTCTTTCCAGATGTAGAACATTAGAAGGGATAGTGTTAAAGACAAAAATCCCACGGCATACAATCAAAACGGCTGCCGAAGTAATTGAGTTCGAGAAAATGATTTCCGGGATAGTATAAAAAACAGCCCGTTCATAGAACGGACTGTTACAATTAAAATATAGGTGTTTCTTTTTTAGATTCCGACTTGAACCATTAGGTATCCCCAGTAAGACATAGATTCATCTGTATTCCAAATTTGTTGCATCAAGTCGTCTGCAAAGAATAGTGCTCCTCCGCCTTTGAATACTAAATTTTTAACAGGTTGGTACTTCAATTCTAAATCAATTTCAGAACCTAAGGTGTTGTCACCATTTGGAGCTTCTTGATTTGTCATGTGATAATGACCAATCAAAGAAGCATTTAATTTTTTAGGAATTAAGTCATATCCTACACCTGCGTAGAAGTTATTTATACCAAGACCGGCAGTACCACCTTTAATACTTATGAAGTAGTCAATGCTACCAAGCATATTATGCTTGTTACCCATTCCGTTGTTATAAAGGGTTGTTTCCTTTGCACCTGCATCTTGACCAGAGAACATATATGTACCAATTTGAGCTTCGAATCTGTTTGGTTTGTATTTGGCTTGAAAACCGAACATATAAGCAGCAATATCTTTTTCAACAGTAGTATTTCCATTATCAGTTTCTTGTGAACCTAATTGGTATGCTGACTCTACAGTAGTTTTCAAGTCTCCGAATTTACCGAAGTGGTTGAAACCAACTGTAGCGCGATTTAGATTAATTTCCGCTCCATTATTATTTTTTGAATCAGATTCCATTACGCCGAATATATGTAATTGACCTGCTTTTTGCAAATCAGTAGTAGTCCAAAGTCCATAAACATTTGTTCTGTAGTATTTTTCTTGTCCGTACATATTTGGCAATGACTTCAAGAGGTATGGAGTTTCATCATTATAGTAAGTATAAAATAAATCAGCAGAGAAACGTTTCTTGTGGTATTTCAAGATAGCACCATCGAACTTTCTTTCGTTGATATTCCAAGCACTATTACCGATTACTCTTCTAGTTCCATACATCATTTGAAAACGACCAGCTTTTATACCCAAGCCAGTTCCTGCGATATCTTTTATATCAACATAGCCTTGGAACAAATCAAATACGTGATTACCTTCAGCTGTTAGATTGTTTGTTTGTCCTAACATACGTGAGTCTTGGACTTCGGCCTTGATAAAGATATTTTTATACACTTCCTTTTCAAATCCAAATCGAACCTTCAAAACATTATTATAAGCAGGGTCCGTATCAGGATTGAAGTCTTTGACATCTGCAACACCTCTGACCATAACGTTACCTGAAAAGTCAGGCATTAGTTTTTCAATATCAGCTGCATTTACTGTAAACACAGCTGTAACGAGTGCTATTATAGCAATAATATTTAATTTTGACTGCATGGAGTCCTCCAAAATTATTATTTAGAAATAGAGATAGCTGAAACTTCCAGTTCTTACTTTCTCAAAGCTCTATATGCTACCATTCCAAACATACTCAGAGCAGTAATCATGCCAAAGAATACAGTAACGTGGAATATTGGGATTGGAACGAATAACTTAAATGCAAATGATGAGATAACAGCATAAGCTACAAAAGGACATATTAAAGCCCAAAGGGTAACATAGTATTCTTTACGAAAAAAATCTTTCTTGAAGTAGTCTTTCAGCATAGCAATACCAAACGCAAGATACCAAGTTTCAAAAGCAAAGGCTATTAGTATTACCATAGTAGAATACCAATTAAGTTCGAATGCAAACCTATGCTCCATATAATGACCGAATCTAAACAAAGATATTGCAAATAAAGTCATAATCGGAACTACAATAAGAAAACTTGGTAAAAATTGTCTCTCTGGAATTCCGCTTTGATTAAAATGACTTTTAAAAATAGATATTAACTTAACTAAGAATAAAAATAGTCCCATAGTTCCTGAAATTGCAGACATTATTGCTGCTGTATCAGCTATTGTATGTGATTTAGCCATTGCTGCCAAACCTGTACCCGTAACCGTTACCATACCTAATGCAAATGGATGTAATAACCAGCCAAAGCTAATTTTATTAACATCAAACTCTTTAGTAAATGAAATTTTTAATAATGATATTTCTAATTTCATCATCCATAACCAAAGTACTATCCAGCCAACTAGTGCGGGTAGCATCAAAGATTGAAAATTACCCGATATTTCCGGAATAAAATAGCGAACAGCCCCTATGAATACATTCATGCTCATTGCAAGTGAAATGATTGGAACCATCAAACCTCCATTTTTTAATGGGTCTTGGCGTGTTTTTTTGTAGCCATCAGTGCGTACCCACTTAAAATATTGTGTGAATAAAACTACGGTAAGGCCATAGTGGATTATAGCAAATATAAGCATTACTGCTGATAGCAACATAAGAATTGGAACTGATAACGCACCGTTAGTGGACATTTCTGAATATGTAACCAAACCAGGCCCGTGAGTAGTTGTATATTGCATATATGCAAATGGAATTATTGCTATACCACCAGCCCCTATTGATGCCAGGAATGTTAGCGGATTGAATTTTTTTAAGTTCATAATAGAGTACCTCTATCAAATAATTATACAAAATAAATAACAATCGCAAACAGAAACGTTTGCTAATAGCAATTATTGTTAGTGTTAAATATTTTTAGTGGAAAATAATTTTGAAACTTATCTGTCTATACTTTTTTATGAAACTAAGTGATTGATAGAATGGAAGAAAAAGGAATTATTGAGTTATTAGATACTTTATCCAATAAATTGAATAAAGATGATTGTGATGCGTATTCAAAACTAGGGTTATCTCCCGGGGAATATAAATTTATGATGGCAGCCTACAAGTCAGATACAAAGAGTTGCTACGGTGTGAAAAAAGAAATGGGAATATCCCCATCAAGATTCAGTAGAATAGTTGATAAAATGGTAGTTGATGGATTAATCAATCGAACCCCTGATAAGAACGATAGAAGAAATAACGTCCTATCTTTCACAAAAAAAGGAGAGGTTGTAATGAAAGAAATCTCAGAATGTATGAAACGAAGAGATAAAATATTGACTGACGGGCTTAGCAATGAAGAAAAGAAAACCGCCAAAGCTCTTCTTTGGCGGCTAATTGATAATATTAGTTAGGTCTTTTAGTTCAATTTAGATTGAGCCCGTTCAATGACTTTATCCACATCGTTGTTTTCAAGCGTGTATTTTTCATTGCAGTATTGGCAGATTAAATCACGGTGTCCGTCAGTTTTGATAGCTTTCAGTTCATCTACTCCAAGAGTTACCAGTTTATCCATGAAGTTTTCCTTAGAGCAACGGCAGAAGAAATCAATCTGAGTTGAACCAATTACATCATATTCAAACGGCAGAATTTCCTCAAGTACCTGTTTCGGATTCATTTCTTTATCATACATCTCCAAAATATCTGGCAGATTATCGAAGATGGCAACTAATTTCGCCAAGTCTTTTTGCTCATACCCTGGCATAACCTGTGCGATAACTCCCCCTGATTGCGTAATTAATCCGGTTTCTTCATCAAAATTAATAGGTAGAAGAACGTAAGTAGGGATCTGCTCAGACTTAGTGTAATACACAATCATTTCAGATGCAACATCTCCATTTGTAATTGGAACTATACCCGAAAGTGGTTCAGATTGGTTTTTCAAGATACGTGAAAGTTTCAAGTGTCCGTTTCCCAAAACATCCGACAATTCATTAATCGGAATTTCTTCTGAGTTCTCTTGGAACTGAACAAAACCACGTACCTCTCCTACATGAATTGCTTCTGCATAAACTTTTGAAATAGGACCGTCACCATTTAGCTCAATAATTACACGCTCCTCTCCTTTCAAAAATGCTGCATAGGTTGATGCTGCCGACATCGAACGAGCTAACATGAATGCAGGTAGGTAGTCCAAGTGGTGTCGTCTTTGTGCTTCCTTTGCAGCGGTTGTATTTTTAATGATCGCCACTCTGAATTTTCCATCTTTGGATAGTGCTTTTACAACTCTGTCTCGAAGCTGCAATTCCTTCTTTGTTTTTTCTATATCAATTTTTTGTTCTTCAGCCATTTTTATATTTCTTTGTTATTAAATTATTTGTCTATTTTGTAACTATATAGAAGTGAAAATTAATTTTTCAGAGACCTCTGTCTTGCAATTTCAAAAAGTATAATTCCTGCCGAAACTGATGCGTTAAGCGATTCTGTTTTTCCGGTCATAGGAATTTGAATGGTTACATCACAATGTTTTCTGATTGCTTGTCTCATTCCCTTACCTTCACTTCCAATGATGAGAGCCGTTGGGCAGTCATAGATGTTGTCAGAATATGATTTGTCTGCTTTCATATCCGTTCCAAATACCCAAAAACCTGCATCTTTAAGTGTATCAATGGTTTGAGTAAGGTTTGATACGGTAATGATTTCGATATGTTCCAAAGCACCAGCCGAAGTTTTCAAAACTGCAGGAGATATAGGAGAAGAATTTCTTGCTGGACGAATGATAGCTTTCACACCGGAACATTCTGCACTTCTGACGATAGCTCCAAAATTATGAGGATCTTTAATTCCGTCCATAATTACTACGACAGGATTTGAAGTCATATCACATTCATCTAAAAATATTTCTAACTCTTGGGACTTATACATTTGACGTAATGCGAGTACGCCTTGAGTATTGGCATCTTTCGGAGTAGCCTGTCTTTCTAAATCTATGAACTTTTTATTGTCGAGAACTGTGCAGGGAACTTTTTCCCGTTTAGCGTATTTTTTGATATTCTCAACTGCCCCCCCCTGAGCCGAAAATTGAATATAAATTTTCTCAATGGGAGCACCTGAATTTAGAGCTTCAAAAACCGCATTTCTACCGTATATATACATTAATTTCCTTAAATAATTTCTGTTTTTTCTCTTCGGATATTTGCACCGAGGGCTGTTAATTTTTCTTCAAATTTTTCGTAACCCCTATCAATGTGATAGATTTTGAAAATCTCTGTTGTGCCTTCTGCTACCAATGCTGCCGTTACCATAGCAGCACCTGCACGTAAATCAGTTGCCATAACCGATGTCCCCATTAATTTGCTTGGAGTAATTATTGATGAATTATCAACTACGTCAATCTTTGCACCCATTCTGACTAATTCCGGCACATGCTTGAATCTGTCTTTGTAGATGTTATCGGTAACTTTTGATGGGGCATCACCATTCAGCATCATTGCCGTCCATTGCGGTTGTATATCAGTTGGAATCCCCGGGTAAACTGCAGTTACCAAATCGACGTGCTCTAATCCCTTGGTTGCATTAATTGTAATTTTATCGGAAAGAACATCAATTTCACAGCCAGCCTGTTCTAATTTCGCAATGATAGAGGTGATATGATAGGGATTTACTTTGCATACCTCTATTTCAGAATTTGTAATAGCTGCCATCATCATAAATGTAGCTGCTTCTATTCTATCCGGAATATTATCGAAATCTACGGGGGTCAATTCATCTACGCCTTCGATTTCAATCGTGGTAGTACCTATTCCGTTGATTCTTGAACCCATTTTTACAAGCATACGAGCAAGGTGAGTTATTTCAGGTTCAGTAGCAGCATTCGTAAGAATAGTACTTCCTTTTGCTAAAACCGCTGCCATAAGAGCATTCCCTGTCGCACCTACAGAAGAAATATCGAAGTGGAAACGACAGCCGTGTAGGCGTTTAGATTTGGCTTTGATATAACCTGCTTCATTTGTGATTTCAGCACCCAATTTTTTCAAAACCTTTAGGTGCAAATCAATCGGTCTTGGTCCCCAAGCACATCCCCCCGGTAGAGAAACGCTTGCTTCTCCGTATCGAGCAACAAGAGGCCCCAAGACGTAGAATGAGGCACGCATTTTTTTTACGTGTTCGTAAGGAGCAGAGTAATCATTGATATTACTTGAATCTATGAAGAGTGTATTATCGTTCAATTCGATAAATGCTCCCATTGAAGTCATCAAACGAGACATTGTCCAAACATCACGTAAGTTTGGAGTGTTTGTCAGATTATAAGTTCCGGGTGCTAATAAGGTGGCTGGGATTAAAGCGAGAGAGCCGTTTTTCGCACCTGAAATATTAACTTTTCCGGACAGCTTCGTTCCGCCATTTACTACAAATTTATCCATATTTAATAACTTTCGTTTTCGTTAGGGAAGTCAGAGGATTTTATATCATTAATATAATCCCCTGTTAATTTTTTTACCTCATCGGCCAAGGTTGAATACCTACGAACAAAACGTGGTGAGAAGTCAGTAGTCAAACCGAGCATATCAGTATAAACCAAGATTTGACCATCACAATGTGGCCCTGCACCAATACCGATAGTTGGGATTTCTAATGCTTCTGTTATTCGTTTTGCCAAGTCGGCAGGAATCTTTTCAAGCACTATGGCAAAAGCTCCTGCTTCCTGCAATTTCAATGCATCTTGAAATATTTGTTCAGCTTCTTCTTTATTCGTTCCACGGGCTCTGTATGAACCAAACTGATTGATTGATTGAGGAGTCAAACCAAGATGTCCCATCACGGGAATACCGTTAGTAGTAATCAATGAAATTGCATCTGCAATTCTGCCACCACCCTCTAATTTAACTGCATTTACGTTTGTTTCCTTCATTATATCACCAGCATTTTTCAACGCTTCCTGTGGTGTTATTTGATATGTCATAAATGGCATATCTGCCACAATCATTGCTCTTGAAGCACCGTTAGCTACTGCTTTACTATGATATATAGTTTGGCGAAGTGTAACTGGAATAGTCGTTGTTAATCCTTGAAATACATTTCCCAAAGAGTCCCCAACTAAGATAACTTCGATACCCGCCTCATCAAAAAGTTTTGCCCATAGTGCATCATAGGCAGTCAAACAAGCAATTCTCTCTTGTAACTTCTTCATGTTTCGCAGTGTCTGCGTAGTGATTTTTCTACTGCTAATCTGTGCAGTTCCCGTAAAACTCATTTACTTCACTATAAAAATATACAAAATACAAAAATACTACTTTTTCCTGTATCAGCAATAAACTGTGTAAAATCTTATTTTTAGCTAATTCTCAACAATAAAATTAATTTAAAATTTCAATGTAATCACATTGTGATTATATTTATGGGTGTATAGATGGAAGTATCAGTAATTCAAAAAGGAATAGCTACTAACGGTGATGATAAGTTAGCAATAGATGATATTTTTGAAGATGAGGATTTCTAAGAATGGAACTAACCCAATAAATTTTTTATATTGCTTTTGGGTGTGCCTGAGCATAAGCTGATTTCAGACGTTCAATACTTACGTGTGTATAAACTTGCGTCGAAGATAGAGACGCATGACCAAGCATTTCGCTGACAGAACGCAAATCTGCCCCGTTATCTAAAAGATGTGTTGCGAATGAATGGCGGAGCGTATGCGGACTTTTCATAGAAGTTTTCGCTTTACCTTTCATTGAATTATTCACAATTCTGTATGCAGCTGTTCTGTATAGTCTGGCTCCATTTTTAGCTAAGAATAGTGCATTTCCCGATTTTTCATTTGATAATTCGCTTCGCATTGTAAGATATTGGTTTATTGCTTCCATTGCTTTCGAACCAACCGGGACGTATCTTTCTTTGTTGCCTTTGCCCAAAACTTTTACATTTGAATTGGATTTATTTATATCGTCAATATCCATATTTAGAGCTTCGCTAACACGCAGTCCAGAGGAATAAAGTAGTTCAATTAATGCTTTGTCTCTTGCTCCAAGAGCTGTTGAATCATCAATATCAATGATAACTTCTGTGACTTCGGATTGGTCAAGATATGTAGGTAATTTTTTATCTTTCTTAGGAGTGTGCAAACCTAATGCGATATTTTTTTCGATAAAATGTTTTCGGTAGCAGAATTTGAAAAGAGATTTAATTGCTGAAACTTTTTGAGCAATAGAAGTTTTTTTCAACCCCATTTCATTTAGTTCGCCCATGAAACAACGCAAGTCATCAAGGAGAATAGAATTAATTTCCACATTTTCAACTTGTAGAGTATCTAAAAAATAATTCTTAAATTGTTCGAGAGCAGTTTGGTATGATTCGATTGTCATTTTTGAGTAAGAACGCTCGAACTGGCAGTAGTCTAAAAAGTTTTCTATTGCTTCTGAAAGTAGCATAAAGTTTTCCACAAAATCAAAATAAAAGAGTATAATCTGCAAGTTTTAAGCCAAAATTTTCAAAAACCGATAATTTTTTGTAACTTTGTATCTGTATGTGTGTATATATATGTGATTTGAGTTATATTTAATTGAGAGGAAGATATGAAATTTAGGATATTACTATTTGTTTTTCTATTAGTTTGCATATCCAATAATGTATTTTCACAGGGGCAAGCCTATATGATTCCCGACTTAGGTTCTCCCGGAATGAATACCTATGTCGAGTTCATCGCTCCGACAAATAGCATGAATTATTTCGGCAATGACGGTTTTTATATGAATTCATCAGGTGATGATGTTCGTGTTGTCGCAAAAAATAATCCTGAAAATGTGATTGTCGGACCATGTATTGTGAGTTGGAATGGCAGAGTTGTTTCGACACAAATAATGGTTCCTCCTACTGTAATACCGAATAGTGCAAATTGGAATGAGGTCGATCCTGAATTTAAAATTGAATTACAGGTTATTGTAAATGGAAATCCTGTCGGTAATTCTGAAGATTTCATATTTTATGTTATCTCAGCGGAAGACTTCTCCGTAGCCGGTAATCAAATAGATGCGATAAAAAAACGTTCTCCGAGAGGGGCGATACTATGCAAAAATCTATACCTTCCTGCAAATCAAGAGGTGAAATTCGGCGAGGTCGATATTGACCCTACAACTCCGGGCAATCAAGCATATTTACCAGCATTTCTTTTAGTAAAAGAAAAAATACATGGTAATGGCTCTACAATTTCTGTCGATGGTGGTAACGGTAACGGCGGAAGCAGTGGGCATGGTGGTAACGGTGGCCCCGGTGGTGGCGGTGGTGGCGGACAATGGGTTGATCATATATTTGCAAAGCATGGGACTAATGGTGGTGCCGGATTTGTTGGCGGTGGTGCTGGTGGAACGAATCACTACGTTTCAGGTTCCGGACATAGAAAATCAAAAGGAGAGGGATCCGGGGAAAATAATGGCAGTATAAACGGAGTTACAGCACCAATGCCTGAGTGGAGTTGGGAAGCTGCCGGTGGTGGTACAGGTCATCCGTTTGGACTGAGCGGTCAAAATTGTGGTGATGGTAATAATCATAATCCTGATGTAACATTAGGCTATGGTGGTGGACAAGGTTATACTCAAAATACAGACGGTTCGGGTGGAGGCTATGGTGCTGATGGTGAAGCAAAAACCGATGCTGCCCGAGGTAAAGTGCATGGTAATAAATTTATAATTCCTTTTGCGGGTGGAAGTGGTGGAGCAAGCGGTAACCCTGAAGCTCCTGCTTTTCCTCCGGGAAAAAGTGAGTATGCCGGTAGTGGCGGTGGCGGTGGCGGAGCAATCCGTATATTCGCTGAAGAGATTATTAATCTGACTGTTACTGCAAATGGTGGTGATGGTGAAGATAGAGAGCATAACGGTGGTGGCGGTAGTGGCGGTGCTATTGATATTTCCTCAAAAACTTTATCCGTTGCGGGAAAGATTATTGCGTGTGCAACCGGGGGAAATAGAGAGACAAGCGGTTATGAAGGCGGAGACGGACGTGTCGTTTTAAATAATCCATACAGAGACTCAAAAATTTTCAGAAAGACAGACTGGCCTAATTCTGAAGAATCTATGAATAAAGGTATTGGGTTCGATGAGACAACCGAAATTATGCTGGGAGAAACAAAAAATATAGTTTTATATTCTTCCACCAATACTGAGTTATACAGAATTAAGCAAGGGCAAACAGAATGGGAACTAATTGAAACCTTTAATACTGCCGGAGAAATTCATTATAATTATACTATTCCCGCTGATGCTACACACAAATACGAATGCTTGGTGCTTGTCGATAAGGTTGCTGGTTCAGGAAGTGGGGGAAAACACGACTACGAACCTAAAGAGATTATGACACAGGCCTCAGCAAATGTTATTCAAATTTTAGATAAGGGCCCTATTCTAAGTTGCCAAAAAACAGTTACTGCTGATAACGTGTGTTATAATGAACTTCCACATACAATTACATTTACTATTGAAAATGTAGGTGGTAGTAGTTTAGAAATTGATATTCCTAACGATTGTTTTGTCAACGGAGTTCCAGGAATGACGCTTATCTCTCCTAAAACTCGGACTTTCTCGCTTGCATCTAATCAAACTGAGACAATCAAGATTTTGTACAATCCAAATCTAACGAACAATCTCGAAAATATTGAAGAAATTTTTCGATTTAATCATAATGATGTTTCGAAAGCTAATCCATTTGAGGTTGAAATAAATATTAATAAGGTAGAGTACTTTAAACTAACTACGAAAGATTCGAAAGATTTTGGTATGATTTCTGTAAATGAAACTGCTAGCAAGGATATTAGATTTACAGTTGAAGGAAATACGCCTGTTCGTGCTGTTAAAATGCCTGTACTTGATGCTCCGTTTAGTGTTGTCAATATGACTCCACCGGCAGGAACATTAATAAATCCGGGAGAAAAATTAACTTTAACCGTTGAGTTTACTCCAACGATTGATGGGGTATATCCTGCACAGACGTATGTTGGTGCAGAGGGGTTTGTGATGGAAACAGCTAACGGATGTAATGAGGAATATCGTCATGAGTATAATGGTGCAGGAACTCGTGATAGTATTTCTTTTCCAACTAATGTTGTTGATTTCGGGCTTCTAAGTTGGTGTGCTGATGATACTACAAGTGAGCTTGTCGTTGTTAGGAATTTGAGCAGAACTTCTTCTGTCAAAATTTTGAAAGGATATTTCGAGGGAGCTGATGCAGATGTGTTTGAATGTTCATACCCAACTAATAACTTTCCTCATACGATGAATACTTATGATGAATCCGGTTTAACAAATGGTGATAGATTCTCCTGTACATTTTATATCACTCCCCAAAATATTTCAAAATCAGGAGTTCTTACTGCCGATTATGTTCTTGAGACAGATTTAGATGCTCCTTATGATATAATTAGAATTTCAATTAGAGCAGAAATAGCTGAATCAGATTTGATGACTAATCCTAATGAAATTGATTTTAGCGATATAGACTTAGGCTATGATTCGCATACAGAAATATTAGTTATCAAAAATAACGGTAAGTTTGCTGAACGTATTTCACAGATAATCAGCGATCCTCAAATGAATATAACAATAAGTTCAGGAACAGAAACGATTGCTCCGAACGGTGGTGAAGTTGAATACGAAGTGCAATTCAAACCTATGCCGGGAATGGCTTCCACAGGTTATATTGAGTTTACTATAGATTCTATATGCCCAAATAATTTGAGGATTCCTATTAAATATAATGCTTTGAAATCTGTGATAACAATGGAAGACATCGATTATGGAAAAATGCAATGGTGCGAAACTACTACAAATAATTACAAGTTAGATGTAGCAGAACTTATCAATAATAGTAATGCTCCATTTACTGTTATTAAAGGAAGCGAAAAAATCACTAATCGACAAACCGATGAGATATTCACTTTAAATCCTGATGATGGTGGTCTAAAAACAGATAAAAAGATTGAACCGGGAGAGAAGCATCAAAGCCATGCAATATTTGTGAATGCAAGGGCCGCTAATGCACCGGGAGTATATGAAGCAGATTATCATGTAAAAGTCTATCAAAATGGTATTGAGCATGATACAACTTTAGCAATGAGAGTTGAAATTAATTATAGTACTATTGACGTACATGATAGCGAAACACATTTCGGAGATGTTACCGAGAAGAAAACAAAACGAATGACTGTAGAATTAGAAAATACTTCTGATTATGATTTGACGATTGCCGGGGTTGAGTATCCTAAAACATCTGAATTTTCAATTATTACTCCTAATCTTATCGGTATGTCTGTGCCTGCATCAGGGACGATATTATTTGAAGTAGAGTTTGCTCCCGGGAAACCGGGGATATTTAAAGACCAAATAGAATTGACTTTAAAAATTGGTGAGTGTGATGATGTCTATACAGTTGAATTAGATGGGGAGGGTATAAAGGCAAGAACAATTAATTTAGAAATGCCTAATGATTTAATTGTTTCCCCAACTCTTGATAATCTATCTCTTCCTGTGTTTATTCATATCAATTCCGATGAGCAGGAATTTACGGGGTATGATATAGATGAAATAGCTATTTCGTATAATCCACATCTTTTCTTCTTCAAGTCAGTTAGTGGTGGTAACGGTAAAGCTGAATTTATATCCAATACTACTATCGCCGATAATAAGCAGGTATTAAAATTCAAAATGACAAATGTTGATTTGATGGCTGATACTACAATATTGGCAACAATAAACGGTGCGGTACTATTAGGTGATGCTACTGAAACTGATTTTCATTTCGATCACGTAGTTCTAAATGCAAATGGTGAAGTGAGTGATACTGTATTCCAGCATGGGCATATAAAAATTGATATTTGCCAGGAAGGAGGCGATAGATTAATCCATAGAACAGATGGAGAGCTAAGCATGACCTTAACTCCAAATCCGGCTACTGAATATGTTGATATATTGATTGAAGCCTTTGAAGCCGGGGAATACCATTTGTATTTCTATGCTATTACCGGTGCTGAAATCGAACGTAAAATCTTGAACAAGTCAGATGCAGGGCATAGCGAATTAAAAGATAATTTTACTTTTACCAATTTAGCTAAAGGTGTTTATTATATTAAATTAGTAACTCCATCAGGCATAGAAGTTATAGAGACATTGATTGTCGAATAAGCTACTGAAATAGTACAGAATTGAGAAGACCTTGAATTTCGAGGTCTTCTTGTGTTTAGTGGGGTGGTTTATAGGGGGGAGTGTTTCTATTTATATGAAGATTACATTATATTATTTTATTCAGAGTTTTATATTTTGATGATTTTTTTGTAATTTTGTAAGATATGTTTTTTGAATTTTGATGGGAGTTTATATGAAAAATATTTTAGCCTTTTTATTTGCAATATTTGTGATAACTTCTTGCAGTAATAAAGATTGTCCCGAAGATATAGATTATGATTTCAATACAATTAAAATAGCTGGTTTGCTACCTCTTAGTGAAAATTTAGTTGATGTGGGTACAGATAGTAAAGCTGTGATGGAATCTACAATTAATGAAATGTTAGATATTTTCGCAGCTAATCAAAACGGTAAAAATATAATTTTCACAATAGATGATACGCAACTGAATCCTGATATTGCTCTTTCTAAAATGAAGGATAGGGAAGCAGAGGGCTATAATATATTTATTGGGCCTGCTTCAAGTGCTGAACTCATGAAAGTTCGTACATTTGCTAATAGCAAAGGCCTTTTAGTAATTTCCAACTATAGTACAGCTCAATCATTGAGTGTAAACGATAATGTATTCCGATACTGCCCATCAGGGGAATTAGAATGTGAAACCATGGCGGAACTTATTTCCAATGAAGGAATCGAATCAATCGTTCCTATCTTTATGAATGATGAGACCAACAAAGGTTTATATTCCTCGGTCAAAAAATATTTCGAAAAATCTGGTGGCAAATGCTATAAACCTACTTACTACGCAACTGAATCCGCAGATTATGACAAAGCAATTCAAAAATTGCGAGATGCAATTTTAGTTGCTCTTGATAAAGAAGAAACAGACAAAGTTGCGGTTTATTATGCCGGTTTCAGCGAAATGAATGAGATTTTAGAGCGAGCTGCCGATGACCCTGTTTTCTCAAATGTGAGGTGGTACGGTGGAGCAGGATTGACAAAAAATCCGGCAATTTTGGAAAGTCAAAAAGCAATGGAATTTGCACAATTAGTGAGATTAACTGCCCCTACAATGGGACTAGATAAACGTTTGACTGCCGGGGTATTTGATGAGAATACTAATGGATATGCTATAACCGTTGCTGATGCAGTTTGGAATGTTGTAACTGCTGCCTCTAAAGTATATGTCAAAGATATTAATGTATTGAAAAAACAGTTTGTTCTCGAATCAAATAGATATTTCGGTTATACTGGAAATACTGAATTAGACGAAAATGGTGATAGAAAATATGGGCAATATGACTTCTACCAAATCCAAGATGGAGAATGGAAAATAACGCAATCTTACGATAGTTTTACAAAAATGTGGAAAGATTGTGAATAAAAATCCATAAATAAGTGTAACGAAAGCAATTATTATGTGTTATCATCACGTGTTGATACTTTTTTAGAATATTTTTTAATTATATAATGGGTACTATCTATGAAAAAACTTTTTACTTTAATTTACTTAGTCTCGTTTCTAATGTTGGGTTCTTCAGCTAATTCAGCATCATGGGATAAGTATTACAAACCAGGACAAACTCCTGAATTATCAAGCTGTACAGCTGGAGTATTGACTATGGAACAGCAGGAATTGGTATTGGAAGAGATTAATCTAATTCGTGCGGTTCACTATCTCAAACCTGTAACATATAATGAAGCGTATGATGAACCCGCTCGTGAAGCAGCTTTGATTATGGCTGCAAACAGTGTTTTGAGCCATACGCCAGATGAATCTTTTTCCTGTTATTCTGCAATAGGACGTACAGGAGGAGAACATACAAACCTTTTCATTTCTCAGTACACTGGAGGCATGGATGTCAAATGTGAAGAATCGGTATATGCTTGGATGAGTGACTATGGTAGTGAAAATGTAGGACACAGACGTTGGATTATTGATCCATTCTTAAAACAAGTTGCACTTGGTCGTGCAGACGGTCCTTCGGCAAAAAATCAGGGATATACTAACTCAGCAATGGCATTATATGTTATTGACAGAGATAACGAACACGACGTATCTAATTGGGATTATGATTTTGTAGCATACCCATTTCAAAACTACAAACCACGTTGGGTCTATTGTAAAACTAACACTCAATATAACTGGTACTATTCTTCATTTACTGTAATTGCGAATAAAAATAATGGATATTTTGGTAACAAAGAAGGCGACGTTGATTATTCAAATGTTAGCATCAAAGTAACAGATGAAGAAGGGAATGAAGTTCCAATTGCCAATCAATTTTTTGACTATGGTGGATATGGTGTACCGAACTGTTTGAAATGGCTTCCTACTAAAATGGAAGAAGATGTGAAATATACAGTAGAAATTAAAAATGTAATGGTTAATGGAGAACCTAAAGATTATTCATATTTCTATAAAATCACAGAAGATGATTATCAATCAATTCCTGGTACTCCAGTATTAGAATTCCCTGATAATAACAGTACTGGTATTGCAGCCAATACACCTATATCTTGGTATCATACCAATAATACTGATAGGTATCATATACAAATTGCAAAAGATGATAATTTTGCAAATATTGTTTTTGAAGACGAAACACTAAAAGAAGAATATTATAAACCTGATACTGACTTTGAAAAAGGATCAACTTACTTTTGGAGAGTACGTTCAGTTAATGATGTTGGTTGGAGTGAGTGGTCAGAAACTTGGTCATTTACAGTTTCGGAAGGTGATCCTAATGCAAATATAGTCTTGACAGAGCCAACTGATGGTGCAACTATATCTACTTTGACTCCATTGATGAAATGGGAAGAGGTTGCAGGGGCTTCATCATACCAAATTAAAATTGCTCCAGAAAAAGATGTAGAAAATTATACTGATTGGTACGGTTTCTCAAAAACAGTTAAACAAAATAGCATAATAGTAGATGAAGCAATTTTATCATACGATACTCAATATTGGTGGATTGTAAGAGCAAAAATTGGAAACAAATATACAGAGTGGTCAGAGCCTTGGTCATTTATAGTGAAATCATATTGTGAAATAATTGTAAATTTAGTAGCTCCTAAAAATGGAGATAAAAAACAACCTTTAGCAACAGTTTTTGAATGGGAGGCATTAGAAGGTGCTGATGGTTATGAAATCGAAGTTGGAAGTGTTGAAACTATGCTAGATGAGAATATAATATGGTCTCAGTATGATATTAAAGGTACGACTATCACTATTCCCGATAATTACTTAGATAATTCGAGAGAATATTTTTGGCATATAAGAGCTATCAAAGGTGGAGTTGAAGGACCATGGTCAGAAGTTTGGAGCTTCCATACAACTAACAACCAAAATACTGTTCCACAGGCATATAATCCAATGGATTCTACTGTAAATGTTCCGTTAGATATGGAATTCAAATGGTCGGAAATTAAAGATATTAATGACTACACATTAGAAGTTTATGAAGGGCCAAATATCAATGAATCTAAAATTAGAATTAGAGAAAATGTTTCTGAACCTAAATTTAAAACTGATGGCTCAGTCATAAAAGACAAAACTCAATACTGTTGGAGAATAAAAGCAAATCGTACAGGTGTAAACCTTCCATGGTCGTATTTGTATCACTTTACTACCGACGATAAGTTCCCTTCAGGTTCAGTTTGGGAAGAAAATATCTCAGATGTAAAAGTTTCTGCTTATCCGAACCCGGCTGACGAATTTGTGATTTTTGATTTGAATATACCCGATTCAGATGAAATTGTGATTACTGTTTACAACGTAAACGGTATAGTTGTTAATGAAGTGAATTTAGGTTATATGACGGCAGGTACACATGCAATAAGAATCGAAACAACTACTTTGCAATCGGGAACTTATTATTATACTACTACCGCTTCCGACGGAATTCGACGAGGCAAATTTGTGATTATGAAATAATAGTATTGTAACTTTTGAAAATGGAATTTGATTAATTTCAAATTCCATTTTTTTATACTTTTTTATGTACTTAGTCCATGCCAATTCGAATTTAGTTCTTATCCCACATTTGTCATTAGAGGCCAAATTCTAATGGCGGTCATTAGAAAAAAGTGGTGATAAATAATTGAAATATATGATGTTATATTTTCAAAAAAATACTTAAATCGCATATTTTTTTTATAAGAAAATCTTATCAGTACTATGAATTTAGAATTAGCTTTTACGGACACGGAAATCAGCCCTTTGGGGCGGAATATCTTTGTAAAATATAATCTCTAATGACAAATTTAGAATTAAAAACCTTTTTGCTTGACACCATGCCCAAAAAATCCAGCAACTCAAAATAGCATATTACCTTTACCCCAATAATGTGTTACCAAGTTTTACCCGATTTTATAATATTTCGTTAGTAAAATCGTCCTAAGTTCTTATTTGTCGGATTTATTAGATTAATTATGAAAAAATATTTTATTATTGGATTGTTGGCAATTATATCTATGTCAGCATTAGTTTCATGTTCATTATTTCAAGGAAAAGATATGGGACCATTAACTGCAACAGTTAAAACAAACAAAGGCGATATTGTTCTACCATTGTACGGTGAAGCTACTCCGATGACAGTAGCAAATTTCGTAAACTTGGCAAATCGCGGATACTATGACGGTATCGTTTTTCACAGAGTTATCGACGACTTCATGGTTCAAGTAGGAGATCCAAATACTCTTAACCCTCAAAACAAACGTATGTGGGGACAAGGTGGACCAAGCTACAGGTTCGATGATGAATTTGTTGATACTCTAAAACATGATAGAATTGGTACTCTTTCAATGGCAAATGCAGGACCAGGTACTAATGGAAGTCAAATCTTTATTACTCATAAAGATACTCCATGGTTAGATGGAAAACATACTGTGTTTGGTAAAATTGCAGAAGATGATGAAGCGTCTAAAAATGTATTGAACTCTATAGTGCAAGGCGATCATATTGTTACTGTAGTTATCTCTGGTAATATTCCCGAAGAGGTTCAGGCAATGCAACAACAAGTTGATGAATGGAATACTATTCTTGATACGAAAGCAATTAAAACTAATCCTGAGTTAAAATTAAAAGAAGCTACTCCCTTAAAATAAAAAAGTAAATATCTTTAGAAAAACAGATATGCCACACTTCCTAAGCGTGGCATACTTTATTATTTATTATTCTGATTATCTATCGTGTAATTTAGTTTTGTATTTCTTAATTTGTCGAACTATTTTATCTGCTGCTTCATGCAGACTTTTTGCGAAATCATCGCTTTTACCCTCTGCTACAAGAGTCGTTCCAGTTAAGTGTGTGGTTATTTGAACCTCCTTATCTGTTGTTTCATTTAAAAACTCAATATTCGTACTTATAATTCCATCAAAATATTTTGTGAATCCTTCTGCATATTCGATTGCTTTTTCTTGTAAAGCAGGGTGATGTCCCTTTGTGTGTCTGAATGTTACGTTCGTTTTCATATTTACCTCACTATTAAAAATTGAGAATTCCCCCACCAAAGGGGGCCACATCTATATACGCATTACTTGATTTTTTGTTTTAACTTTAACTCGTAGTTCTACCTAAATAATGTTTCATGTTCAGTGATACTGCGATAGAAAATGTAAAGTAATTGGGTAGCATCTTGACCTTATCTGTTGTAAAAATTGGGACTTTATCGAATTGGTCTGCAAAGTCGGTAAACATTTTAATTTTTTTAAAATCATAAAGGTACGCTGCTTCCAAAATTAGTGAACCTAATAGATAGTCCGCATGTTTCTGGTCCCAACCTAATTCCATACCAAGTGCCAATCTGTAGAGAATAGAGTAATGTATTTTGCTTACTCTAGTTCCCGTAGTTCGTAAATCCCATTTTAAGGGACTATGAATATATTCCTCCCATAGTATATTAGAAATGTTTAATCCAAGTCCTCCACTTATGTATGTGCGAAATTGTTTTTTTAGATAAGGACAGTAGTCGTAGAGACATAATAACCGCATATCATTTATCGTAATTTCTTCAGATAAATAGCGGTAGGGAGAGTCTTCAGACTTGGGGTAAATCTTTTGGTGCAGTGCATCTTTGAAATTTGATTGTAGCCAAGATGCTGACATACCAACTCTGGAACACTCCCCGATTATATGTTTTAAGCCTACTTCAAGTACACTAGTTACCTTCATATTGTGTTTCTTGCTACTCGTGATTTCTTCATAAGTATTGAAAAACTCCGTAGAACCCACACCGAAAGGATAGCCAACGGAAAAGTAAAGTGAATGGTAAAGAGTATCCACTTTTCCAAATGTTGCTTGAGTGCATAGAAAAAATATGAAAGTTACTATATACTTCATTTATCTACAAATTCAAGATTGTCAAAAAACCACAATCCTAATATACGAATAATTTTTGATATATACAAATTTGTGTGGATATTATTTATTCAAAAATATGTATTCAGCGGATAAATATTAAATAGTGAATAAAAAAATGCCCAATACCAAAACGCATCGGACATTTTCTATAAGCTATATCTTAACCGGTCGGTTAAAATAAATAGATTAGTCTAAGGATTTCACAACTTTTTCGATTCTTTCCATAGCCCAGTCGATTTCTTCTTTTGTGATTACGAGTGGAGGAGCAAAACGAATTATGTTTTCGTGAGTTTCTTTACACAAGATACCTTCCTCTTTCAATTTTTCGCAATATGGGCGAGCTTTAGTATCAAGCACAAAACCAATCCATAGACCGCGTCCACGTACTAATTTCACGTGTGGAGAGTCGATAGCACGTAGTCTTTCAACGAAGTAGTTACCTAATTCGAAAGAGTTTTCTACTAATTTATCTTCTTCCAATACTTCCAATGCACGAACTGCAACAGCAGCACCAAGAGGATTACCACCGAAAGTAGAACCGTGTTCGCCCGGTTTGATCACTAACATTATTTCTTTGTCTGCCAAAATCCCCGATACAGGATAGAACCCACCTGAAAGGGCTTTACCGATGATTACTATGTCAGGGCGTACGTCTTCGTAGTAGTGAGAGAATAATTTACCTGAACGTCCCAAACCTGCTTGGATTTCATCACAAATAAATAGGATATTATTTTCTTTACAGATTTCTGCGATACCTTTCAAGTAGCCTTCAGGAGGTATTACAACTCCGCCTTCACCTTGAATTGGTTCAACCATGATAGCGGCAGTATTAGGAGTGATTTTTGATTTTAAGTCTTCTAAGTTACCATATTCGTGCATTTTGAATCCTGGAGTGAAAGGACCAAAACCCTTGAATGATGATGGATCATCAGAGAAACCTACGATAGTTGTAGTACGACCGTGGAAGTTACCTGAAGCAACAATGATTTCCGCTTGGTTTTCTTCGATTCCTTTTTTGTCATATCCCCAACGACGAGCAACTTTGATTGCTGATTCAACTGCTTCCGCACCGGAGTTCATTGGCAATGACATTTCGTAACCTGTCATTTCGTTCAATTTTTTATACAAAGCAGGCAATTTATCATTACGGAATGCACGTGAAGTAAGCGTTACTTTACTTGCTTGTTCTATAAATGCTTCGTGGATTTTAGGGTTACAGTGCCCTTGGTTTACAGCTGAATAAGCAGCCAAACAATCTAAGTATCTTTTACCTTCAACGTCTGTTACCCAAACACCTTCAGCTTTTTCTACAACCACATCTAATGGGTGGTAGTTGTGAGCTCCAAGCTCATTTTCCATATTGATGTAATCTTGTGTTTTCATCAACATTTCTCCAATAAAAATTTAATAAATTTCAAAATAGTCTACTATCTACCAATATACAATTCAAAATTACAAAAATTTACTTAATGAACAAAAAATAATTTTTGTTATATTGAGAAATTATAGCTGATGATATGTTTTTAAAATTCGAAAAGTATTCCTATACTCGGTAAAATTCCGATTCCAGTATTATCAACAGTCTCTCTTGTTTTTCGATTGAAGCTACGTCTGAATACATTTTCCTGATTATAAATATTTTGAATATCTAAGTAAGTATTAAGCATGGTTTTATTTATATACCATTTTTTATCAACTCGTATATCTAATTGGTGGTTAAATGGTAGTCTTTCACCTTCGTTATACTTGCTAAAATCTAAATTTCCGTTATTATCGAAAGGTGTTGTTGGTACGCCTGTTGATGCACGGAATTTACCGCTAATTTCCCAATTATTTCTTAAATTATATCCAATAGATAGATTTGTGATAAATCGGCTGTCGTATGAGCCTGCTCGCTCGATTCCATCAAGCGAAGTAAAACTTGTTTGGGCATAAGTTAGACTGAATAGTCCCCAAATCGGAATATCACTTATTTTTTTCTGAATATACAATTCTAAACCGCGAGATATTCCGTTACCTTCAGACGAAATAGGTTCCAAACCATAAGGAATATCTCCATAAATATTATCAAATCCACTTGGGGATATTACTGACTGTGGTCTCCAAATTCGTGCAGGATAGTTGTTGTATAATTTATAGAATGCTTCTACTTGTATTTTTAATTCTTCCATAGGCATGTGTGATAATCCTATAACCATTTGGTCTGCTTGAAGTGCTTTCAAATTATTTGATTTATCTCCAATAAGCCAAATAGATTGTGGGGCTTGATAGTATCTGCCGAGACTTGCAATTAGAGTCATGCTATTATTGAGATAGTAAAATACTGCTAATCTTGGGGAAATATGCCACTTATCTTTTGTCATATTATAGTAATCAGCTCTAATTCCGGAGGTTAGTCGCAATTTGTCAATACTTAGCGATACGGTTGCGTAAGTAGCATTTTTGATAGTATGGAAATTTGTATCTAATCTGAATTCGTTTGATATTCCTTTATCATCTATACGAAGAAATCCCGGAATTAGGACATCATACTCGTTGAGCGTACCATATTCAAAAAGGTTCCCTGTGATAAGGTCAATATGTTTACTTAATTGAAGTTCTGTTTCAGCTTTAAATCCTATTTCTGCTTCACGGGAATAGTTTTGGAATATAGTATTTAAACTTGAATCATTCTGGAATGTTTCGAAATTTGTGTATGTTCTTGAAAATACAAACTTAGCATATCCATTTTCCAAAAGGTGTTTCCATGTTGCTCCCAAAATATATTGTTTTTGCTTGGGGACAGCTATACTTGCATTTCCGTCTATTTTTTCTTGAGTATCATTATTCAATTTGACATCGTCAAGAACACCGAAACCAATGATTGTCAGATAGTTGTCATCATTAATTTTCCAGTTATACTTACCTTGAAAGTCCCAGTATTGAGGGATAAAACCAAAGTCCATTAATTTAAAAAGAAAATCTAAATAGCTCCTTCTGGCACTAATGAAATATGAGGCATTTTCCCCTGTAGGGCCTTCGATAGACGCATCAATTCCCGTTGCGGATAAATCTAATCTTCCTCGGAACTGCTCGCTATTTCCGTTACGTAATCTGATATTTGTCATAGATGAAATTTTGTCACCATATCTCGCACCAAATCCTCCGGCAGAAAATTCAACATCTTCAACATAGTCGATATTTACAATAGAAACCGGACCTCCTGTTGAACCTTGTGAACCGAAGTGATTGATATTAGGAACCTTTATATCATCAATTATATATAGATTTTCAAAAGGAGCTCCTCCCCGGACGATTAAATCATTTCTACCCGCAGAAGTAATATTAACTCCTGGCAGAAGTTGTACGGCTCTTATAACATCTTCCTGTGCTCCGGGAGTCTTGGCGATGTATTCTGAACTTAATACTTGAGTAGATGTAGCGGCATCAATTTTATCCGCGAAATAAGAAGCTCTAATTGTGATTTCTTCGCCCTCAACGAAACTCTGAATCATATTGATTTCTATAAATTCTATTTTCCCTTTTATGATATTAATTTCAGGTTTAATGATGTCATTGTATCCTACATAGCTAAACCTTACTGATTGATTACCAATGGGTATATCTTTGATTTCAAATTTTCCTGCTTTGTCAGTAAAACCGCCTAATGGTAAACCTTCAATACGAACCGTAACGCCTAATAGAGGTTCTGAAGTGATAGATGAACGCACTATACCTCTAATAGTTCCTGTTGTCTGTGCCGAAATATCTTCCGCAAACAATATAAAAATAATCAAAATTAATAAAGTTGATTTTTTCATATTTTATAACCATAAAAATAAAACAATAACTTATATAGACGTTAAAAAAAGAATTTTAGTTTGTTTTAATTTAATGATGGAAAATTATAGTGATAAATTATTTATCAGGTTTTGGGAATATCGTGTGAAATTAATTTTATATCTTAATTCTATAAAAATATTTAGAACTTCAATATTTATGACTTCGATTTTATTTTCGATATATAGAAAATATTTCAATCATAAAAAATATTATTAAAAATAAACAACTTGGTTGGTATCTCTTAAATTATTACTATCTCTTGAATAAAAATAACGTAGCTATATCAAAATAAGAAGCTTCGCTTAGGCGAAACTTCTTATCAGTTTATGTTTTATATATGTTTATTTAGCGTATTTGTTATTGTTCTTAATTTACTTTTACTACGGATAAGTCAATGTAGCAGGACTAGTCATATATATACTATATCCTTTTCCTGGATTTAATTTATCTAAATTATTTATATTCAGCATAGGGAAATATATAGACCCACTTTTACCTCTTACTAGCAGCAGAGAAGTCATTATATCGCTTAATGCAGTAGAAGTGGACATTGTTTGTGATTTTAAGAATGGTAATGAGTTCCAGCCTACTTTTAAATCAATTTCTGGTATATCAGGCAATTTATATCCCAAGAACTTTAAGGTAGCCGGTTGTTTCATATATATATCGTAAGCACGAGTCATTTCCCATTTATTAAGTCCCAATATACCTTGATTAGGGAAATATATATCCGAGACTCCTAATGTTCTGATAACAAGCAGTTCATCTGAAACAGATTTAACAGCACTAGCCATGTTTTCATCTTCAGGAACAAGATATGAGGAAATTGTATTCCAACCAGATGCTAAAGGAATTTCATGTGCTTCGATAATTCCACCTTTTGGAATAGGATAGCCGTTATTTTCTGTTGGAACAAGCTTCCATCTGTATTTTAAATCCCATTCTGCACCTTCATAGGTAGCTTCTGCTTTCATTTCGGGTGTTGATAGGCTGGTTCCTCCGTCACTTTGGTCCTGTCCGGTAACGTCTTTATCCCAAAAAGAGTTTACAACAGTTCCAAAACGATTTATACCTATTAATCCACCTGTATATGAAGAGTTCGTAATATCCATTATTCCGGCAGCATAGCAGTTTTTAATATTGGCACTTTCAATATTTCCAACAAGCCCGCCAACTCGTTCTCCATTAACAGAGGTTATTGTACCAACACTAAAACATCTAAGCATGGTTCCATAGCACCTTCCTGCGATTCCTCCAATCCTTTCTCTTCCTTTAACATTAGTTGCAGAGGAACTTCTATATACTCTTGTTTTACTTGAATAACCGTCACCAACAATCCCGCCAACTCCTTGTTCGGCAACTATAATTCCACTTGTATGACATGAATTGATTAAAGAATTTTGGATTTTACCTGCAATCCCACCAACATTACCACGTGCAATAATTGTTAGGTCTGAAAGTGTTAAGTTTAAAACCTCAGAATTTTCGCCATTCATATAGCCAAAGAACCCAACGTTATCTTTTACTTCATCGTAATACCAAAGATTTGAAATTGTATATCCCTTACCATCAAACTTGCCTGTGAATTTGGTAGCGTTGTTTCCAATAGGATTAAATCCTGTTAAGCCCATTAATCTTTTGGAATTGCTTGCATCAATATCGTTATCTAATTCAAAGTTTGATGACCAAGATGAAGGATTTTCAGAAACCCACAGTAGGTGATCGAAAGAGCTAATATTCAAATATCCGTTACCATCGGTATCTGTTGGTTCAGTACCTGTTCTTTCGATTCTCCTATCATTAAAGTACGGATAGCCATTGTTTTGAGTCGGATTAATATCCCACCACCCATCAAAATTCCAAAAGAAGTCTGTATAAGTATCTTTTGATTTCATTTTAGGTGTTGTTAGACGGGTTCCACCGTCGCTTTGGTTCTGTCCAGTAACGTTTCTATCCCAAAAAGAGTTTACAACAGTTCCATGATGATTTGTACCTATTAATCCACCTGAATATTTAGGATTCGTAAGATTCATTATTCCGGCAGCATAACAGTTTTTGACATATGCACTTTCAATATTTCCAACAAGCCCGCCAACTCGTTCTCCATTAACAGAGGTTATTGTACCAACATTAAAACATCTAAGCATGGTTCCATAGTACCTTCCTGCGATTCCTCCAACCTCTTCTGTTCCAGTAATATTAGTTGCAGAGGAACTTCTGTATAGTTTGTTTTTTTTACCTAAATAAGCGTCACCAACAATCCCGCCAACTCTTTCATTGGCAATTATAATTCCACTTGTATGACATTCGACAATTGAAGCATCACTGATTCCACCTGCAATTCCACCAACATTATTCCTGCCTTCAATTTTTGCTTCGGAAATGGTCAAGTTCGATACTTCAGCATCAGTACCGCTTATGTAGCCAAAGAATCCAACAAAGTTAATATTACGGTTGATGTGTAGGGATGTAATTTTTTTACCATGCCCATCAAATTTTCCTGTGAATTTAGTAATACTATTACCGATCGGGATGAATCCCAAACCTCCATTCCAAGTGGAAGTTGCACTAGCATCAATATCATTGTCTAGCTCATAATTATCTGCCCAGCGAGAAGAATTTAAAGAAATCCATAGTAGATGATCTAATGTACTTACATTGCGATAACCATCACTATCGGTATCTGTTGGTTCAGTTTGAGCAAATACTGTAATACTTGTAAGTAGCAGTAGAATTGGAATAAACTTTTTCATGTCTAACCTATTTTTATAAAAT
>PDWI01000876.1_pt1 | contig 48851 bp, 40 predicted proteins | sample 1430891 | NCBI WGS metagenome assembly PDWI01 (sample SAMN01162508, study PRJNA174530) | Oral metagenome, whole genome shotgun sequencing project. | biome: Marine environment; feature: Marine mammal; material: Swab sample of the gingival sulcus; isolation source: swab sample of gingival sulcus...
GAACTCAGAAGTGAAACGAGTCATCGCCGATGATAGTGTGGGGCTTCCCCATGTGAAAGTAGGTCAACGCCAGCTCTTTATACCAAAGCCCCACTCATATGAGTGGGGCTTTTCTTTTATCTAAGGATTATTGCGTTTAGCAAACGTAGGTCGGGTTAGTCCGGACAATGAATGCAAAAAGTGAATTTAAAATTGTTCGGATGTAACCCGATAAGCCTTCTAAATGTTGGGTTACGCTATCGCTCTACCCAGCCTACAGCACTTATCAAAAAAATCCAGAATTAAACATTCCGAATACATCAAATAAAATTGAAAGTTGTTTTGCACATTTAAAGCAAAAACTGAGGTGCCATCATGGCTTGAGTTTAGCTCAGAAATAGAGAAAAATAGTCCAATTAGGCTGGGCAGAGGTATGGAACCCAGCTCACCATGAATTCGAAATTTTCCGAAAAAACTAAATAACCGCAATTGCTGGGTTTCGCTGTCGCTCTACCTAGCCTACAAATCTTCTGCAAAAAAATAACCATCAGCTCCAATAGGGTGTGCAGTGCGCACCGATAGATGGGCTTTTCATTTTTCTTAATGTCTAATCAGCCTAGTTTGTTTGGCTATGTTACTTATTTCTAGTTAGTAATTTGGTTCAAGCGGTGCGTGATACGCACCCTACGAATATATTGATAAATATATTGTATATTATGGTGTTTTAGTACCGTCATTCTGTGATGTTAGGTAATAAATCAGTAGGTTGGTAGAGTGTTGGTGAAATCCAGCGATAGAGCAATGCCGTTACCGCGAGCTATAAGAATACGGTGAAACGACATGACGCTGTAGCAAAAGTTAAGTTATTTTACTCTATTTGCAAAAATAATACTGTCTTTGGGTTTTTGTGTATTATTGGTTATTAGTAATATTCAGGCTTATGGTAGTGGCTAATTTCGGATATTTGAGTATCTGAGAAAATAACAATTAAATCGATATTAGGTTATCTTTTTTAGTATTTTAAACATCAAGAAAAAACTGGCTTAAACCTTCTTGATTTTTTTATATAGCCTGCTATCTTGGCTTTTTAAAGTTAGGAAATAGTGAGTGAAACAATGACTATTAGTGATGAAACCTTAAGAGAGATTGCCGAACAACTAGATTTAGGTGTTCGCTGTTATTTAAATAAAAGCACCAATGATGTAATCGTTATCATGCCAGAAGAAGCTTGGGATACTATGGAAGATGAATGGGTTGAAGAAGAGAAACGAACTCTGAAAACTATAGAAAAAAATCCTGATGATTATTTAGAGTTTGAGCCAATGCGTGACCGAGAAAAGTTTTTGATAATGCTAAATTTTATTGATACGGTTGATAACCCATCATTACAAAAGCGATTGGAAAAGGCTGTGCATGGACGCAAGCCGTTTCGTCAGTTTTCTAATGTTGTGACGGATGCAGGAGGGGATTATCGCCAGCAGTGGTTTGATTTTAAAAATTCAGCCTATATTGATTATGTGAGATTTTATCATTAAAAAAATCTTGATGACTTTGCTGGCATAAAGTGTAAGTAAAGTTAAGTTGCGACTTGAGATTCTTCCATATAAATATTTTCTTGTAGAGACACATTGAATACGTCTTTGGATGGATGAGGCTGACGCAATTTGTCTTTGCATTATTCTTAGTTGTAATTTTGAAACGCTGCACATCCAAAATGAGCTTGAATGTTTTCAGAAAATCTTATTCCTTAGTACACTATTTTAGAATATATACCAATATGATTTGAGGAAAATAAAATGGAAGAGAAAAAAGTTATTATTGTTACAGGTGCTAGTCGCGGTATTGGGGCGGCAACGTCAAAATTATTAGCTGCTCAGGGCTATTCCGTTTGTGTGAATTATCTCAGTAATACTTTTCAGGCAGAGCAGGTCGTGCAAGAAATTCTCAATGATGGTGGCGAAGCATTTGCTTTCAAGGCTGATGTTTCTCTTGAGTCAGAAGTTGAGGCTTTGTTTTCTGCGGTGAATAAAAAATATGGTACTGTCACTCATTTGGTCAATAATGTGGGTGTTTTATTTTCTCAAGCTTCTCTTTTGGAGATTAGTTTAGAGCGATTTAAGCAAGTGATGGAGATTAATGTTGGCAGTTGTTTTTTATGTACTCAGGCTTTTGTTAAGCAGTTTGCTGCGAGTGCTGGTGCTATCGTTAACGTGTCCTCGCTTGCTGCTCTGAGCGGTTCGCCTTTTGAATATATTGATTATGCTGCCTCCAAGGGAGCGATGGATGCGCTGACAAAAGGTTTTGCTTCGGAATTGGTGCAAAAAAATATTCGGGTCAATGGTGTGCGTCCTGGGTTTATTTTGACAGAGATACATGCTGACGGTGGCGAACCTAATCGGGTTGAGCGTCTGGTTCCGCAAATACCGATGAAACGTGGTGGCTTACCTGAAGAAGCTGCGGAAGCAATAGCTTGGTTATTGTCTGATAAGTCTTCTTATACGACAGGCTCATTTATTGATGTGGCTGGTGGAAAATAATAAACGTAGTTGAATGAGCCTACAAAACTTGATTCCCAAATTTTTTACAAATAATAACTCTCCAGAATGACGGTACGCTTTTTATAAAATTGATTGTTTGGTACCGTCATTCTGAAACGATATCATTACTTGCTTATTTTCTTTTTGTTCTTCTTTATAGAAAGTTGTATTTAAAATCTGTACCTGTGATTTTAAAACCTATCTGATGAGAGGAATACTCACCACTGAAAAGCTCACTAATCATTTGCTCTCACGTGTGGCATGCTACTATAATGAGCGAAATAATTCAGATAGAGAATAAAAAAAGAAATGAATATAACTCAGTTAATTACCAAAATGATTGCTCGTGAGAATCTTTCCTATGAAGAGATGCGTGAAGCGATGCGAGCTTTAATGTCGGGAGAGACGACAGATATACAAAATGCAGGTTTTCTCACTGCTTTGGCAACAAAAGGAGAGACGGCTGAAGAGATTTTAGCAGCAGCAGAGATTATGAGAGAGCTATCGACTAAAGTCGCTGTAAGGGATAGTAGTTGTTTGGTTGACCCCGTAGGTACTGGGGGAACTTACTCTCGCGTTTTTAATGTTTCTACTGCTTCGAGTTTGGTGGCGGCTTGTGCAGGTGTGACCATTGCTAAACACGGCAGTCGTTCGGCAAGTTCAAAATCAGGTAGTGCGGATTTCTTAGAAATTGCTGGTGTTAATATTGATTTAAATGCAGAACAAATGTCCGATTGTATTGAAAAGTTTGGTATTGGGTTTATGTATGCTCCTAATCTGCATTCGGCAATGAAACACGTTATGCCAGCAAGAAAAGGAACGGGGGTGCGAACAATTTTTAATTTACTCGGGCCGCTAACAAATCCGACGCAAGCCAAACGCCAAGTTTTAGGTGTGTTTAACAAGCAGTGGTTATTGCCTATGGCTCAAGTTTCTAAGCAATTGGGTCAGCAACGGGTAATGGTTATTCACAGTCAAGATGGACTGGATGAAATCTCGATTGCCGCACCGACTGATGTTGTGGAGCTTGAGTCTGGTTTTATTAAATCCTATACACTGGATCCTCGTGAGTTTGGCATTTGTCATGATAGCTTAGAGGCTGTTCGGGTTGATAGTGCTGAGGAAAGCTTACAGCTGATAAAGTCAGCTTTTTCAGGAGAAAAAACGCCAGCTTACGATATGATTGCCCTCAATAGTGCGGCTATTATCATGGTTTCTGGAGTGGTCGAGTCTTTTGCTGATGGCTTGGAGGCCGCTTATGAAATTTTAGATAACGGAAAAGCCTTAGAAAAATTATCAGCGTATGCTGAGTATACACAGCAGTTTAATAAAGATAACAAGGGTAACAGTTAATGAGCCAAGCACTACCAACTATTTTAGAAAAAATCATCGCTGAAAAGCATCGTGAAATTGCGGAACGCAGTAAAAGTACACCACAGGCATTAATTGAACACCTTATTGCCGAACTTGATGAGCAACCTCGTGGATTTTATCAGGCATTGGCTGATAAGGCAGCCAACAAAAGTCCCGCAGTCATTGCTGAAATAAAAAAAGCTTCGCCAAGTAAAGGTGTTATTTGTGAGGATTTTGATCCAGTGCGTATTGCCAAGCAGTATGAAGAAAACGGTGCGGCTTGTTTATCAGTGTTGACTGATGAAAAGTTCTTCCAAGGCAGTGAAAGTTATTTAGACGCTGCTCGTGATGCGGTAAAAATTCCCGTTATTCGTAAAGATTTTATTGTTGATGCTTATCAAGTCTACGAAAGTCGAGCCATGGGGGCTGACTGTATCTTATTAATCGCTGCTTGTTTAAGCCATGAACAAATGCAATCGCTCACTTTATTGGCGTACGAATTGGGTATGGACGTTCTGATTGAAATTCATAACCAAGAAGAACTGGAAAAAGTTAGAGGCATTCCTGTGCGTATGCTTGGCATTAATAATCGTGATTTGCATACGTTTGAGGTTGATTTGTACACAACGCTGCGGTTAAAACAACAGTTACCAGAAGAGTTATTGGTTATTACTGAGAGCGGTATTGCAAGCCAAGAAGACGTTGCTTTGATGATTGAGAATAATATTTACGGTTTTCTGGTCGGTGAGAGTTTGATGCGTCAAGAGAATCCTGGTAAACACTTACAGGAACTATTTTTTCACAGTAAGGTTAATTAATTCTTGTTACGGTGTTATACCGTCTCACCGTATTAATTAATAGTACTATAGTTGTTGATTGAAATTTAAAGAGAGATAAAATGCAAAAAATCTATAAAAGTGTCCTGCTTTTCGTCGTGCTTGTCTTTACATTACCGGTGTCAGTACAAGCATCAGAAAAAGTGTACCGTGTCAGTTTTAAAGGAATTAATGCGGGAAAAGCTAAGTTTTCTATACAAGAAAATGGGATGAATTACCAAGCGACATTAAAACTTTATCCTAACTTTTTAGCCAGCGTTGCAGGTGTTGGGAACTGGGTGGATAGCTCCAAGGGTTGGATTGTTAATGGACATTTTGAACCAAAAGTTTATCAACGAACAGATGGGAAGAAAACGTTATTGTCTGTCAAGTTCTCAGGGAAAAAAGTTAAGGTCGCTAATAAAGATGGTAAGCGTACTATTAATATTAACGTATTGGCTCAAGATCCGATGTCGCAAATTGCACAAATTCAGTCAGATTTAAAGCGAAATCAATTGGCTAAAAAATATTATTTAGTTACCGATAAAAATCAGCGTTTGTTTACCAGTCAGCTTGTGAAAATGAAAAATAAAAGTAAGGTGATTTTGACACAAGCCAATGGTGGCAAAAGGCAATTGGTTTTATGGTTTAATCAACAGTTTCAGCTGACGCGTATGAAAAAAATAAAACGTGGGAAAGTGGATTTTGATATGGTGGAAAAATAAAAAATTTCCTGCAGAATGACGGTACTGTTTAGGTATAGTAAGGCCAATTAATTCTTGTTACAGCGTTACATCGTCTCGCCGTATTAGCTATACTGTCTTCGACAATGTGCCTTGTACCAGAAATTAATTGACCTCACTATATATAATTATCTGAGACTATTTTAGGGGTTTGGTACCGTCATTCTGAGTTTTCCAGATGGCGGAAAGATAAACTATCTGATTTCTTATTTGTTTATATTGTCTTAAATCAAGTTGTAAGTGCTAGCTAGGTAATTCATTAACTATTATGAAAATAATTAACCCAAACTTATTGGAAAGTATAAAAAATAATTTGCTTAGCCTAGGCAAAGTTATTTACCGACATCCTATGTGGGCGATGCTTGTACTGTCTTTATTGAGCAATTTGTATCTGATTGCAGATTTTGGTGTGATTAACCGCTCATCTCTACAAGCTATTTGGTTACTAGAAAATACCCAGGGAAAAGAAGTATCTTCGCTGGGCAGCCTAGGGCATTTAATGTGGTTTATCCATCAGTATTTCGGTTTGTCAGTTATCGCTTCAGGCCATTTGATTATGGTTTTTTGTTTTACCGCGATTACGGTGGTGCTGATGGCAATGGCTCGTTTTTTGTCTTTTTCTTTGATTAGTCAATGGGCGTTGATTTTCTTATTGCTGTCTCATCCTAGTTTCAATGACTTTCGTAGTTATATTATCGTAGAGCCGCTATTTTGGTTGTGCCTGCTGGTGGCACTTTATATTCTGTTCCGCTTCCATAGAAGTCATTCGCTGTTTGCTATTTTTTCTTGGCTAATGATTTTGTTGCTAGCCAGTCGTTTAAGTGTTGCAGCTTGGTTCTGGTTACTGCTATTTCCTTTTGGTGCATTGTTTTGGAAGCCTTGGCGTAGAAAAAGTGTGGGTTATGCTTTATTAGCTTATGCCTTAATTGTTGGCGTGTTAATGGTATTGCCAATTTATTATGGTGTTTCTCCTTTTCAGTGGTTAAAAGAAAGTATTTTGAGTAATCCTGAGATACTTTCACAAGTTTTAAGCTTAGAAAATAATTGGACGCAAGAAGAAGATGGCTTTATGAAAGGTGTTTTTGTCTTTTCGGGAGCCAGTAGCCTGATTATTGTCCGTTTACTGATTAGTTTTGGTATCGTTTGTGCTTTTTTAGTTGTGTATTCGATTACGAGAAAACAGTACAAAATGATTAAGGCGGATTATTTGCGTATCATTGCTTATGCCATTTTGTTTGACGTGGCTATTTCTGTTGTTCTATTTGTCTTGTCAAAAGACAGTAGCTCGATTTTGTCTTTTTCTCCATCATTATTACTGATGCTATTGGCTGCTCAAGGCTTATCGTATGTCTTTAAAAAAATGAATATCGGTGCCTATTCTTCGCATAAAGTGTTGGTGATTGTTTGGTGTTTGGTGGCGTATTTTGCCAGTGGATTTATTATCTTTGGACCTAAAAAAGTTTATTTACGTTTAGCGGGGGGGGCTTCTGTCGCAGAACAAAGTAATCTGCCAATTTATGCCAATAGTGACTACTATTTATTTTATGCAAAGGCAGATATGAAAAATTATCTGAGTCCAGAAAGTGCGATTTATCAATCCCACTATAAAAAAATACAGTATGCCTATAGCAAGAACCGCCATCATAGTATTCCAGAGGTTTTATTACCTTATCGCCCCATAAAGCAATTTAGCAATCGACACGGCGATACGATTTTTATTTATCATCTTGGGCAAGCAGAGAATAAGAATATTACCAAGCATAGTGGAATGAATTAATTTTTGGTACAAGGCTTGCCGTCGAAGACAGTATAAGAATACGGCGAGACGGCATAACGCCGTAGCAAAAGTTAAGTTATTCTACTATAGATGAACTAAAAACGACTAAGGCTTGATGATGTCTTTCCACAATATAGGTGTTTGCTTTAATAGCGTGCCTTGTCGTTATTCTCACCTTATTTGACGATATTCCCCCAATGAGTTGTCAGTTAAAATGGTGAATAAATGTTAAGGATTCGCGTGTTTTTTTGTTACAATACCTCCTTTAAAAACAGTGTAAGAAATTATGGCAAAGCATAATTTGCAACTTTCAGCCGTTGGTATGACAAAGCGATACGGCAATGTTTTGGCCAATGATGCCGTTGATTTTTCCATTAAGCCAGGGGAAATTAAAGCATTGTTAGGAGAAAATGGTGCAGGAAAATCCACTTTGGTCAAAATGCTCTGTGGTGTCACACGTCCTGACTCCGGAAGCATTTTCTGGCAAGGTGAGCAAGTCACTATTAAAAGCCCAAAAGCCGCCAAGCAAATTGGCATCGGTATGGTTTTTCAACATTTCTCCCTCTTTGAACATTTAAGTGTTTTAGATAATGTCGCACTTTCTCTTAATAAAGGCTACAACAAAAAACATCTGCTCAAAGAAATAAAAGAAATTTCCACGCACTACGGTTTGCCTATCGAACCTGAAAGAATTGTCTCAACTCTTTCTGTTGGTGCTAAACAACGCATTGAAATTATTCGCTGCTTAATGCAAAACCCCAAATTACTTATCCTTGATGAGCCTACCGCAGTTTTAACACCGCAAGAAGCGGAAAAGTTATTTGTTACGTTAAACGCTCTAGCTGAAGAAGGGTGTTCTATTCTTTATATCTCACATCGGCTCGATGAAGTTAGGAAGCTTTGTCACAGTGCGACAATCATGCGTGCAGGGCAATTAGTTGGCGATATTTTGCCTGCCGAAAAAACAGCAAAAGAAATCGCAGAATTGATGTTAGGTGAGCAAATATTGACTCCAAAACAGGATGCTAACCGCAGTTTTGACTATGAGGTTTTGTCAGTAAAAGGATTAAGTTTGCCAGCAAATTTAAATACGGGGCAATCTGCACTGAAAGAGATTAACTTATCACTACATCGTGGGGAAATTTACGGTATTGCAGGTATAGCCGGTAATGGGCAAAATGAATTGATGTCTGTACTTTCCGGTGAGATTCGCATGTCTCAGTCAGACTGTATTATTTTAGATGGAGAACCTATTGCTGATCGCGGTATTTCAGACCGCCGAGCTAGAGGTTTGGGTGTTTCATACGTCCCCGAGGAAAGGTTGGGGCATGGTGCTGTGGCTCAAATGAGTTTGTCGGATAATGTTTTATTGACGGCTAATAAAGAGCAAAAAATTATCAACAAAGGCTGGATTGACAAAAATAAAGCGATTAAGCATACACAAAAAATTATTCGTGATTTTCGTGTCAAGGCAGATAGTAGCGAGTCTTTGGCGAGTGAGCTTTCTGGCGGTAATCTTCAGAAGTTTATTGTTGGACGAGAAATTAGCCAAGCACCCAAGGTGATTTTGGCTGCTCAACCCACTTGGGGGGTTGATGCAGGTGCTGCTAGCCAAATACAACAAACATTAATTGACTTGGCGAATGAGGGCTGTGCGGTTATTTTGATTTCACAAGATTTAGACGAGATTTTTGCCGTTGCCAATCGTGTGGCAATTATGTTTGAAGGACACCTTTCGCCAGCCTATTTAACCAGTGAAATTAGTTTAGATGAAATTGGCTTGTTAATGGTTGGTGAGAGTTTGGATAAAAAGGTAAGTGAACAATGATAATGACGTTACAGAAACGTGAACATCCTTCATCTCTAATGAACTATCTCGGTCCAATACTGGCATTGTTAATGACAGTTGCGATTGGTGGTGTTCTGTTTTATTTGATGGGGTTTGATCCTGCAAAGACGCTTTACGCATTTTTTATCTCTCCCGTTAGTAATCAAATGGGCTTAACAGAGTTGGCGGTAAAGGCCTCTCCTATTATTTTATGTGCATTGGGCTTGTCATTTTGTTTTAGAGCTAATCAGTGGAATATTGGTGCAGAAGGTCAATTGCTTTGTGGTGCAATGGCTGCAGGTGCTGTTGCGTTAGCCCTAAACGAAACCGAAGGTTGGTGGGTTATTTACGTTGTCGTCGGTGCGGGTATTTTGGCTGGCATGTTATGGGCGGCTATTCCAGCCTTGTTAAAGGTTCACTTTAATACCAATGAAATTTTGACCAGTTTGATGCTGACTTACGTGGCTTTCCAAATTCTACAGTACTTAATTTATGGTCCTTTAAAAGATCCTAACGGCTTTGGCTTTCCTGAGAGTGAGTTGTTTTCTGACGTGAATACAATTGGTGCTTTACTTGATGGCACTCGATTGCACAAAGGTGTTTTACTTGCTCCTTTTTTTGCCATAATTATTTGGTTTATTTTTAAAAAGCACATTTTAGGCTATCGAATTTATTTAACGGGTGTTGCACCAGCTGCGGCGAAATATGCAGGCTTTTCACAGGCAAAAATTGTTTGGGCCGTATTTTTGATTTCAGGTGCTTGTGCAGGTTTGGCTGGTGCTTTAGAAGTGACGGGAATTATTGGACAGTTGGTGCCAAATCTTTCTCCGGGTTATGGGTTTACGGCTATTATTGTTGCATTCTTAGGAAGACTTAATCCCATCGGGATTATCTTTGCTGGTTTTGCCATTGCTTTGACTTATTTGGGTGGCGATGCACTGCAAATAGCGGACATTAACGAGCTACGCTTGCCTAATAGCGAGCTTAAACACACACTTCCTCAGGCAGTTGGTGATGTTTTTCAGGGAGCTATTCTGTTCTTTTTGTTAATGACAGAAGTTTTTGTTACCCATAAAATTGTTCTTAATAAAGGGAGAAAGCAATGAGTGTTGCAGAACTTTCGACGATTATTGCCGCGGCAACACCGCTATTGTTAGCAGCTCTGGGAGAGTTGGTTGTAGAGAAATCGGGTGTCCTTAATTTGGGTATTGAAGGCATGATGCTAGTGGGTGCTATTGTTGGTTTTATTTTAGCTCTCAATGGTTATCCTGCTCTGGTTTGCTTTTTTGCGGCAGCAATGGCTGGCGTGTTGCTCTCTTTACTTTTTGGTTTTATGGTGTTGATGCTGCGGACAAATCAGGTTGCGACAGGTTTGGCACTGGCAATTTTTGGTACGGGGTTAAGCTCATTGGTTGGTGCTTCGTTTGTCGGCATACCTGTTGATGGTTTTGCTAAAGTTCGCATTCCAGGTTTGGCAGATATTCCTGTTGTCGGTGAGCTACTTTTTGCTCAAGATTATATGGTTTATTTTTCACTCTTTATGCTGGTTGCTGTTGTTTGGTTTTTAAATAGAACGAAAGCAGGGCTAGTTTTACGTGGTGTGGGCGAGAACCACGCGGCTGCGTATGCCTTGGGTCACCGAGTCGTTGCGGTTCGATTTGCGGCGATTGCCTTTGGTGGAGCAATGGCTGGACTTGGTGGTGCTTATATGTCTCTAGTGTCTCCACATTTATGGACATTGGGGCTGACGGCTGGGCGAGGCTGGATTGCTTTGGCTCTAGTCGTTTTTGCGGCTTGGCGTCCTATGCGATTATTAATTGGTGCCTACTTGTTTGGCGGTATTAGTGTCTTACAATACAGTTTGCAGAGTAGTGAGATAATTAGTGTGCCTTCACAAGTCTGGTCAATGTTGCCTTATTTGGCTACAATCATTGTGTTAGTGATTATTTCTAATCGCAAAAATGGTGGTAGCTTGCAAGCCCCTGGAGATTTAGGTAAACCCTTTATTCCACATGCTTAATTCGAATTTTTTACATTGAATTGTCTGTTTATTATTCATAACATTAGGAGAAATGATGAAAAATAACTTTTTAAAAAAAGCCCTTATCACGGCTTTATCGGCACTAGCGATGACAACAGCAGTTGCTGCTGACAAACCGCTAAAAATTGGTTTTATCTACGTTGGACCTGAGGGGGATTTTGGTTGGAGTTATCAGCATGACCAAGGTCGTAAGGCTATTGAGAAAAAATTTGGTGACAAGGTCGTGACGACTTTTGTTCCTAGTGTTAAAGAGGGTGGGGACGCAGAACGCGTGCTTAATCAATTGGCAGGTGATGGAAATGCGTTGATTTTTGCAACTTCTTTTGGTTTTATGAACCCAAGTTTGAAGTCTGCAAAACGTTTCCCAAATGTTAAATTTGAGCATGCAACAGGTTATAAACGTTCAAAAAATTTATCAACTTATTCGTCTCGTTTCTATGAAGGACGTTATGTAGCTGGTATTTTAGCAGGAGAAATGACAAAATCGAATATTATTGGTTATGTCGCTTCTTATCCTATTCCAGAAGTTATCCGTGGTATTAACGCCTCAACACTGGCGGCAAGATCGGTCAATCCAAATGCCAAAGTTAAGGTAATTTGGGTGAACTCTTGGTATGATCCTGCTAAAGAAACTGAAGCGGCAAAATCTTTGATTAATGCAGGTGCTGATGTCATTATGCAACATACTGATTCTTCAGCTGTGCCTCAGCTTGGCGAAGAAAATAATGTTTGGGTTGTTGGTTCTGCAACGGATATGAGTAACTTTGCGCCGACAAAACAACTAACGGCAATTATTGATGATTGGTCTCAGTACTATATCGATCGCGTTGGGAAAGTGTTGAATGGCAATTGGAAAAGTGAAGATACATGGGGCGGTTTTGCTCAAAAAATGGTTGATTTAGCACCATTTAATTCATCAATTCCAGAAGATGTTCGCCAAAAAGCAACCAAGGTTCGCGAAGATATTACTTCTGGCAAATTAAAGCCTTTCACGGGACCAATCAAAACACGCGAAGGAAAAGAGATTGCTAAAGCTGGTGAGGAAATTAGCGATAAAGATTTGTTAAGAATGAACTACTTTGTTGAAGGTGTTGAAGGCGATTTGCCGAAATAAGTTGTTCCTAGATAGTTTTACCTATCTTAACGATTGACAAAACTGTCACTCTTTTGGGGTGGCAGTTATCAGTAAGGAGTGTAATTATGAATACAGAGCGTGGTTGGTTTGGTTTTTTCATTGTTTTAGCATTAACCATGAACTTTGGTTTTGTTATGGGGGATTTAGATAATCATATTTTTCATAATAAGTGGGAATTAGGTGGTGCATTTGTCGTTAGTGTTATTGCGACCATTCTCAAATTAGGAGACCGCTCTGCGATGGGAGCCGTTTTTTTGGCAACCAGTTTAGTTGCAGACTTCCATATGGCAATCGCCATTGGTATTTGGTTATGGTTTAGTATCACTGTTGGTGGCGAGCCGACTGCTGCTGTTATGGCTGGCGTGGTTTCGATGTCTTGGGGAGCTGTTTTGGCAAACTTTGCTTCTGTTGCCTTGTTATTATATGAGACAGTGAATGTGCGTCGCTAATTGTCGCTAATTTTAATACGCTGACTGTGAGTTATTTCCAGTCGGTACTAAAGTTAACTAACTTATCCTATCTATGCCTTATCATAACAATACGCCTCCGATTGTTTATCTTATACTAAAGCGATTGCGTTCTCCGCTAATCTTGCTGATTATTGCCTATACGGTTTCTACGGCGGGTATGGCAATTATTCCCGGTGTCGATGCTGAGGGTAACCCTGTTCACTTAACAATTTTTCAGTCCTTTTATTTCATCAGTTATGTGGCTACGACCATTGGATTTGGTGAAATTCCCTATGAGTTTACAGATAGCCAACGCTTATGGGTTGTCTTTTGTATTTACTTAACGGTTATTTCATGGTTGGTGGCTATTGGTAATATTATTTCATTACTACAAGACCCTGCTTTAAAAAAAGTTTGGAAAAAACAACGTTTCATCAAGCAAGTTCAACGTATTAATAAGAAATTTTTCATCATTGGTGGTTACGGCGAGACGGGTGAGCTTTTACTGGAAAGTCTTAGTCGTAGGGGCTATCAATGTGTTGTTATTGATAGTGATGCAGATAGAATCAATCTATTAGACTTAAATAGTAGTATTTATGGCGTACCTTTTTTAGAAGGGGATGCCAGTGATGTCGAAACGCTAAAAATGGCAGGATTAGAAAATGACAACTGTCGTGCGTTATTAGCCGTAACCAATAACGATAAAGTGAATGTAAAAATGGCCGTTTCAGCCAAACTACTGCGAAGTAGTGTTCGCGTTATCTGTCGCGTTGATTCTAAAGAGGCGATGTCCAATGCCAAGTCTTTCGATACAGATCACGTTGTTGATCCTTACCGTATTTATGCTGAAAGCATTGGGCAAGCTTTCAGAACCCCAAGTATTCAACAAATTATTGCCTCATTATTATTAAGTACTGGCTCTGAGTATATTAAACCATTAAATCCAACAAAGGGACATTGGATTATTTGTGGTAATAACCGCTTTAGTGAAGAAATTATTAAGTTTTTAGATTATGAGGGGATGGATTATACGCTCATTACTGATGATAAAAACTTAAGTACACCACATGTTTATGGGCGAGGAACAGAAGCGGTTACTTTGCGTGCCGCTGGTATCGATAAATCCGTCGGCATTGTTGCAGGAACGACGGATGATACCGATAATTTTTCGATTATTATGACCGCTCGTCATTTAAAGCCAAGTTTGTATTTATTAGCTAGACAAAATTTAGATCGCAATCGCTTGATTTTTCAGAATGCAGACATTGACTCGGTGATGGAAGCTTCTCGTTTAATGACCAGTTATATTTTACCTTTGGTGATTCAGCCTCGAATGGCATACTTTTTGCGTTTGGTGCGTCATCAAAGTGAAAGCTGGGGTAAGGACTTGATGGAAAAGTTACACGAAATTTCCGATACGGTACCGTCAACCTACCTGCTAAAAATCAATGAAAAAAAAGCGTCTGCTGTTTTGTCTCATTTGCAATCTGGAAACATTTTACGTTTGCAGGATTTATATGTTCAAGATAGAGATAATCCAGATAGACCGATTGCTCTCCCTTTGATGCTTATCCGCAATGGTAAAGAAGAACTGTTACCCAAGCTGTCTACAGCGATAAAAAGCGGTGATATTTATTTAATGGCTTCTAGAGAAGAAGCCAAGCATCAAGTAACTTATACGATTAATCACGAGCAAGACTTTCACTATGTTATTCACGGGGAGGAAAAGCCTGTGAGTATTGTTATGCATAAAATCAGAGGCTACTTAAAGCAGTATAAGCTACACCGTCGTCATAAAAAACTCATGAAACATAAAGAGCATCACTGATGTACTATCAACATTTCGGACAAAAAAATAAGGATAAATCGGCCTTAGTGTTACTGCACAGTGGGGGCATGGCTGGTGTTGAGTGGAAACCTCAGATTGAAGATTTATCGAAGCATTTTTATCTCTTAGTGCCAGACTTAATAGGACATGGGCAATCACGCATTCCCGATGGGGAAGTTTTAAGCATTTCTCTTATGGCTGAGAAAGTACTTGAGATGATAGAGAAAGAAGGTTTTTCTAAGGTTCACTTGTTGGGCTCATCAATGGGTGGTGCTATTGCTTTGTGGATTGCTTTAAATCATCCTCAGGTTATTGATAAATTAATTATTTACCGCATTGGCTACAGCAAAAATGTAGATACTTATCAGCAAACTAAAAACATGGCAGACCCAGATTATTGGAAGCAGTACGGCATGCATAGCTGGCTAAGTAAATTGCATCAACCGCAAGGCGATGAGCATGCTTGGGAAAAGGTGATTGCTAATGTTTCCAAAGTACTAGACCCAGAGACAAGTGAGCATAATCATACACTTTCTGACTTGGCTAATATTCAAGCCCCAACTTTGCTGATTGCGGGTGATAATGACCCTCTCATTCCATTAGAGACTTTACTAGCGATGAAGTCTGCGATTAAAAATAGTTCTCTATGGGTGATGCCGAACGCAACCCACATTACCGCGAGCAATACTTGGCGAGCTAAGGCTTTTAGCGAAGAAGTGTTGTGCTTTTTGAACTATAATAAGGCCAGTTAATTCCGTTACATTGTCTCGCCGTATTAGCTATACTGTTTTCGATTTATCAGGATTGACTGTGTCAGTTGTCAGAATGGCGGTACCAAAATAGCTTACTTTTACAATGCGGTGACGGAAGTTTTTGGTGGGACAGTCGGTAGGGTGGATGGAGCGATAGCGATATCCACCATTTGCAGGCGGTTAAATTTTTCTTTGAATTTAAATTCGCTGCAATCGGTGGGTTACGCTCGTGCCTCGCTAACCCACCCTACGAAAAGATGCCACTTTTTCGATGACAAACTTTAGGAAGCTCTGCAAAACGTACAGTTCGAGTAAAAGACAAGCCATGAAATATTTTTGGGTACCACAGTGACCGCTTGACATAACAATGAGTTAGGCGAGTGGCACGAGGAACGCATGACGCAGTATTTTGCCGAAATGTGGGCTTTGCAGAGTTTCCTTTATATTAAGTATCGTAGCGGTAACACCTTACTTTCTCCCTGTTTTAAGGCATGAACAATGAGGTCCTTATCCGCATAAATAGAAAATTCTTGTTTAGCTCGAGTAATTGCCGTGTAGAGTAAAGCTTTGGTAACAATCGGGTTGGGTTGTTCAGCTGAAAAATTATCCAGCACAATATCAACGGCTTTGTATTCTGAGCCTTGGCTTTTATGAATGGATATGGCAAAAGCGAGGGAATACTTTTCTTCAATTAAGTCATCGACGGAAATTTTTCTTTTTTCATCAAAAACAATCCACCACTGCTGATCGATTTTACGACAGGCACCAATATCGCCGTTAGTGATATTGAGTTGATAATCGTTTTGTTCGATAAGGATACGTCTGCCTTCATACCACGGCGATTGTGAGTGAGGTTGAGATTCTGAAAGTCGCTTGCGGAAAATTTTATCCAATAATTGATTAATACCATAACTGCCAAAATTACCTTGTCGGTTGGCACATAAAATAATGCGTTCGTTTAAACAGTTGTCCAATTCTTCTGCATTTTCTGGATAATTACTTAAAATCGATGAGACAAGCTGTTGAGATTGTCTGGCGTTTGTATTGCTTGATAGTGGTTTTAAGCGTTCGCCGAGTACTTTCAATAATTTCTGGTTATCTTCTGCCAAGATAGCTTCACCAGCTTGCTCAATAACCGATTTTTGAGCAAAGCGTTGAGAAACATTCAATCTGCAAATGGCGTTGTTGAGTTGATTAGCGTTGTCAGTTGTTGGTGTAAGTGCTTGCTCTAAGTAAGGATTGATTGATTGACAAAATTCCTCACTATAGGTGATTGGCAGTCGACTCACGTCATTGAAAAAAGCAGTGCTGTTAATAGGAGGCAGCTGATTGGCATCGCCTAATAAAATTAATTGGGTTTGGGGTAAAATGGCTTGTTGTATCTGACTGAACAAGTGACTGCCTACCATGGAAGCCTCATCAACGGCAAGCACGTCACAGCGTAAAGGATTTTTTCGGTTGAAAAATGGCATGCCAGATTCCGCACTAATACCGAGTAATTGATGTAGTGTACGGGCTTTGAGTTTAAGTAATGTTTCTCTGACGCTGTGATGAGCATGGCTAATTTGTTTTGCTAAGGATTCATTGAGGCGTTGAGCAGCTTTCCCCGTTGGGGCAGCGAGTAGAATGGTTTTATTGGGGTTGTCTAATAAAATGAGCTCTAGGGCTTTAGCTAACGTTGTCGTTTTCCCCGTGCCAGCACCACCTGTGATACTACAAAAAGGCAAACTACTGGCGGTAATCGCGGCTAGACGTTGTTCGTGATTCATGTGTTTTTTATCGCCTTGCTCATCATCGCCTAAATGCCAAGTGACTTTTTCAAAGGCTTGTGGCGAAGGAATACTTATCGATTGCGAGCGTGTCAAAAAGTTAGCCGATTCGGCAAGCAGTTGGTAGTCTCTTCTAAAGGCAATAAAGGGTGGGAATATCACAATGGGTGCTTTACTGCCCTGTGAAGTACCAATGAGATGCGGAAAATCCTTGGCAAGCTGTTCAATGTCAATGGATGTGTCTTCTTCGTGATGATGAAACAGGTCTTTGATTAAAACGATGCCTTGTCCTTGGGCTTGTTGTTGCAATAGCGTGCTAACGACCTTGAGTAGGTCGTCAACGGATGGTTTACTTGCCTGCTGTGTGTCATCCGATATTTGTTGTGTTGCCCAATGGCGAAAACGTTGTAATAGCAAATCGTTTAAAACTTCTTGGGAAGTATTGCTCGCTGAACGTCCCATGGGTTGACGATTAATGATTGTCATAGTATTTCTCCTGTATCATCAAGGAGTGGAATCAGTTGTTGCCAGTCAATTTTGTTATGGATAATACCATGTGCTTTGGTTTCGTCTTGTGTATTCATTCCTCGAATAAATAAGTAAAAGTAACCGCCGATGCGTTGCTCATAATCACGCTGATTGATGATGTTTAGATGTTTGCACAGTGCTACCGTGTAAATAAGGGCTTGTAGATGGTATTGGTGTTCATCCATGGCTTGTTCCATGGCACTGGGATGGTAGTCAAGCAGACTGTCACCCAATTTATTCGATTTGTAATCGAGAATATAATATTTGTCCTCGTAGCAAAACCAGTAGTCGATAAAGCCATTAATGTAGCCAGCGGTTAGGCGATTATTGACGCTGAAAATATCAAACAATTGGTATAAATGCTTTCTTGCCTTAGGTGATATATGCAGGTAAAACTGCATTTCGATGCCTTGTTGTTGCGGCGAAATATCACTGAGGCAAAAGTTTTTGGGATACAAGGGGATTTTGGTACTGTCGGCAATAGCAGTTGCAAGCTCACTGGCAACGTCTTCAGGATAGTACTTAGGATAATAGCTATCTAATAATTTTTGCGTGTAGTGAACAAAATTTTCATCGAGTAATCGATGCAGCATGTAGTGTTCATATAAACTATGTAATAGTGTTCCAGCTTTCGGTCCTGCGACAAAATCAAGTAGTATGGAATGTTCTAGAATGACGGTACTAAAATCCACTGATTGGTGATTTTCGTCATAAATTTTTTCTTCACGTTCGGTTGTCTCGTGAGTGTTTTTTTCATGTTGTTGCTGCAATCCCGAAAAAGAGGTCATTAACCACAAAGGTGATAAAGGATTTTCCAAGGATTTTGCTTGATAACTCGGTGTTTGTGGTTGCTGATACGGCGTGAGAGAGATTTCGGTACAATCTTTTATTTCAACTAAGTCTAACTCGCTCAGTGATTGCGTTAATTTGTCCGTGATTTTGTGCCAACTACTGTTATCGCGTGCGGCGTTTCTTCCTTCGTTGGGCTGAAGAACCACAATATTGCGATAAATGGCTCGCGTTAGGGCAACGTAGGCGAGGCGAATTTCTTCTGCTTCGTTTTCTGCTTTACAGGCTTTTTTGATATCTGGGCAGTCTAGTATATCCAAGATGGCTTGGTCTGTTTGATGGCAGTACAGCAGTTTTTCATGATGAGCGTTTTTGTAGTAATTGATAAAGGGCAGACACACAACGGGAAACTCCAATCCTTTTGATTGATGTATTGTCATAATGCTAACGGCGTTTTCTGCTTCTAAGCGTAGTTCCGTTTCTTTATCGTGAGATTTTATTTGCCCCATGAGAAAGTCGCACAAACCTTGTAAAGATAAAGATTGTTTTTGCAGTGCGTGCTGCAATAACTCGAACAGTTGAATAACGTTACTGAGACGGCGTTTGCCGTCGTGTTGTTGTAGTAATTTTGCAGGAATTTGATAGTGTTGCATCACTGCATAAAATAACGTGGCGAAATGCTGTGTTGTGTAGCGTGAGGCAAATTTCCGAAACTCTGAGCGAAAGTTATTCACTGTATTTTCATCAAGAACGCTTTCAGGCGAATAGTTAAAAAATGCCGATAGTAATAAGGCTCGAATTTCCCTAGGATTTGTATTGGCAATGCAGGATAGCAAGCAGTGAATGAGCAAAGCCTCATCGCTTTCATAAACACTTTTTGTACCTAAATAAGAAGCGGAAAGTCCTCGCTCTGACAAAGCCGATTTGATGGCCGCACCTTGGCTATGACTACGCACCAAAATGGCAATGTCTTTGCTTTGTAGTGAACGTGTTTTATCTGTCTTTTTATCGTAAATGGGGTCTTTGTTATTCAGTAACTGAATGATTTCTTCCGCGGCAACAGCTGCCAAGTCATTTGGGCTTTTGCTGTCAGTTTGCAGTAGGGTTAGCGATACTTGCTCAAAGGTTGTTGTTTCTGGTGTTTGCAGGGAATCAACCGCGTGATAGTCAATGCCTTGTGTAAAGGGATTGGCTGAGAATAGAGTGTTAACACTTTGATTAAAATGTGCTGAAGAACGGAAGTTTTTCGGTAGACGATAGCGTTGACTGACTTTGTCTTGTATCGCTAAATAAGTGTAAACATTGCCGCCACGAAAACCGTAAATGGCTTGCTTGGGGTCGCCGACAAAAAAGCAAATACGTCCACAATCTAAAAATAATTTTTGAAAAAGCTCGAGTTGCTCGCGATTGGTATCTTGTGCTTCGTCTAGTAGCACAGCTTGGTATTTTGTCTTATCAACTAATTTTTCTGCATGCTGAGAAACCACAGACATAATGTCTTGGTGCGTCATCAGTAGCTGTTCTGCTTTGTATTGTGACACGCCTATTTTTATTTGTTCAAGGAGCTTCATCAACACGAGAAAATATTGGTTGTCTTGGTTTTGTTTGACCCTGGGGGCGAGTTCGGTCAGTTGCTCAAAATAGCCGAATAACGGGTGAGAAAACAAGGTTGGGGCTTTGTCTTTATGCGGATTTTTTAATTTATGACTCAGGTTTTTACGTGAAAAATAATTAAACCAATCAGCGTTATCTGGCTGATAAAAATCAGGATTGCTTAAATGTTTGGTTTTCTCTGGTAGCTTGTCTAGTTTATAACTGGTTTTGTTAAGGTATTCTTGTTCACAAGTACTGCGAATTACTTCGGCGATGGTTTTGAGTTCACTTTGTTGAGAAAAAATGGCGTCAACAATTTGATGAAACTGCTGCTCTGTTGTTTTATCAATACTGAGGCTCTCGGCTGTTTTACTTAGCTTTGGATAATAAACGAGCATTTGAGCCAGTAACTTAAATAGTTTTTCACTGTTTAAGGATTTAAGTACTTCGCCTAGCAATTGAGCATCGTCTCCAAGAGACGTGAAATTTTGATGGGCTAGCTCTAAATAACACTTTTTAACCATCGCGATATCGTCAGTTTCAATATGCTCAGGGAAACTTTGCCCTAGGGTAATCGCATGTTCTTGCAGTAGGTGGGTGGCAAAGCCATCTAGTGAAAAAATTTGTGCACGATCAAATTGTGCTTGGGCAAGACGTAGGCGTTTGCTTAAATCTTTATCGCTAAACTGCGTGCGCAAATGCTGTAACAACTTGAGCAAGTCATCTGAATTTTCATTCTTTTCGTCAGGATCTGACGTTTCAGATTTTTCTATTAGCTGTTGTAATTGGCTCTCAGCAGACAGTAGTCGAGCATAAATACGTTCTTTTAATTCTGCGGTGGCGGCATTGGTAAAAGTGGCAACGACAATTTCTTCGACGCTGTAAGCTTGTTCCAAAATCAAACGCAGATAGATAAAGCTTAAACTATAAGTTTTTCCCGTGCCAGCGGAGGCTTCTAATAAATGGCTTCCGGCTAGTGGACTGTGGATTAAGTCAAAATTCACCGGTTGAGCTGGATTATTCATGATGGCTCTCCTGATGATTGTTCGAGGTGTTCAGTAACTATGTCAGCGATTAATTGATTAATTGCGACTAACTGCTGTGTTAACACATCGTTGTCGCTATCGACGGCTATTGCCATTAAATTAGGGTAGAGCGGATAATCTTGTTTTTGATAAACAAGTTTGGACTTTTCGTAACTGAGTTTGATGGCGTGCGGTTGCCCAAAAAATTGCTCATACAGCTGGATGATTTGTTTCAGTGCAAGTTGAGCTTGTGCTTTGCTCATTGGTTTTAATTGATAGTGCTTAACTTTGCCTTTGTCTAGGGTAAATAGTTGGCTGTGATAACTGATTTTCCCCGGTGTTAAATTCAGTAAAATATGATTGACCCAAGCTCGTAGATAATACTTTGCTTGAGTTGCACTAAAACTATATTGCCAAATGCCCTGGCTGCCATAATGTGGTAAATCTAATAGCAAATGATAGGTTTGCTCATTAACGGAGTGACTGACAAATTGTGACAGAGGCTGAGTTCCCTGCTCAACCAGTGGCGATAAAGCGGTAATGAGTGGCGTTATTTCTGCTTGATAGTCATTTAGCAAAGCCTGGCTAACGGGTGTTGGTGCGTAATAATTGTGCTGTTGTAACTGACTGACGGCTTCTTGGTGAAACAGGGCTTGATTGAGCAAGGCATTTTTATATTGCCATTTGTCTAGTCCACTGTCGGCACTGATAAAGTCGTGGCTTAATAGCGTGTTTTCGTCTTGGCTGATGGGCAGGCTATTTAGACGTTTTTTTAGATAGAAAGTAAACGGTTCTAGCAAGGCATTGACCAACTCACTGGCTTTTAATTGGTTAGGTATTGCCGTATCCGCATTCTCTGATTGTTTTTCTTCTGGTGAAATGACTTGGAAAGAATCCAAATCCTCAGGGTTTTTTGCTTGATATAAGGGTTGATAAGACACCTGATTTTTACTGGTTAAATAACCTTGGATAGGATAGGTGAATTTGGCTTTTTCGGCATATTCGGGAAAGCTTTTGCCAACGGTTGCCCAAAGTTCATCAACCAAAATAGAGGCGGGTTTTTCTTCGCCAGTTTTTTCATCTTGACCAACATAGCAGAGGTAAAGCTTTTGTCGCGTTGCCATCAGTGTTTCTAAAAAGAAATATTTATGTTCTTTGTTAGTTTTTTTATCAGACCACAATGGGCGTAGTTGGCGTAAATCCAAGGGATTTTTTCTGTCCGTTGCAGGAAAGTGACTGTTTAACCCAAGCAAACAAATCATTTTGGCAGGGATAGAACGCATTGGCACCATGGCACAAAATGAGACGCCACCCGATAAAAAAGGTCCGTGTAAATCTTCGTTTTCGAGCAAATTTACCAAATCTGTTTTAACTGTTTCATAGTCAAAAGCCGTTTGCTGATAGTGGCTTTTTTCGGTTTCATCGCTGAGTTGTTCGCTCAAGCTGTTATACCAATGCTCAATGCGTTGATGAATTCTGCTTTCTTCACCGAGGAAACGATTTGCTAATTGTGTGAAAATAACCTGCCATTGTGACAGCGTATGATTTTGCTTTTTAATGTGATTTAAAGTCGATAGTGCAGAAATAATCGTGGCAAACTGATTAAGTGTTTCGCGTTGTCCATCTTGGTAGTAAGTAAAGGCTTGTCGCGCTGTCTCATTAAATACCACTTGGCAGTCATCACCACCGATGCTGGCCAGCAATAAACTGTCTAATAGTTTCTCCAAACTACCACTTTGTCCGTGGTTGTCGTCGTAAAATCGTTGGGCAAAGCGACTTTTGATAAGCCAATATCTCATCGTTTCCAATTCGCTGAGAGAAAGTTTAAAGTGTTGGCGAATTTGTGTTTCGCTGATGGCGTCAAATAGTGCTTGTGCAGAAAAGTCGCTGTCAATCACAGCAATCAGAGACAGGAAAGCTTGCACTTGGCTATCGGCACTGCCTGCCTTTTGGTTGGCAAGACTAAAAGGGATAATCTGTGGATGACTGCCAAAAACTGCTTGGATATGCGGTGCGTAATCACGCAAATCAGGCACCATGACGAGAATGTCAGCTGGGTTGATTTGCTTTTCTGTGTTTTTGGTACCGTCATTCTGAGTGCCATCATTCTGAACGCCATCATTATCGGTTTCTTCAGAATGACGGTACTGAGAAAACAGTTCGCTCAAATAGTCGTAGAGAATTTCTACTTCTCGTCTGGGGCTTGCAGCGGCGTGTAGTGAGATACTGAAATCTTTTTCTTGGATTTCTCGTTCAACTTTTTCGGAAAACTCTGCGGTAATTGCATTTTTTTCGACGACTTCGCCTTGTAGTTGTTGGATATCGTGTTGAACCCAATGCAGCAAATTGTCTTGTTTAAAATCAATCACCTCATCAATGGCAATGGGCTCGCGTTGCTGAGTGTTGAGTTGCTCAATTAAATATTTTCCAGCCTGTCCCCAGCTGGCGAGTAGCGGATTGCCCACGGTCATGAGTTCTGCCTCATCTTCTGCGGTAATTTCTCGTTTGGTTTTGATGGCGGTAGGGACGATGTCTTGCCAATAAGCTAGAGAAGGATTAAAGACATAAGTGAAAATATCTGTGTAATTCGATAAAACGGCAAAATCACTCAATTGTAGTGGTGGGAGCGAGTGAAATCCAAAAATATGCACAGCTGGCAAGTTGGTTGCTCGTTGACTTAGCGTTTGGTGGAATTGTTGTTGCAGCTGTTCGCGTGAGAACTGGCCGAGTTGTAGTTGATTGAATAATTGCATTTGCCATTTCTCGTGTGTCGATAAATGACCGTGGACAATCTTTTGGTTTTGCCAAGCACTAATCATTTCAGGGCGTTCGTTAAGATAGCTGGAAAACAGTTGAGCGATTTGGGTGGCGAGTCCGTAACGCTGTTTAGGTGTTGTATACTTTTCTAGTAAGTTTGCCAAAGTGTGATTTTCTACGGGCTTATCTTGCCAAAGAGCCAAAATGCGGAATGCCAAGGCTCGACTGTCCCAGTGAGCAGGCAAGTGAATTTCTCCTAGCGTTTGTTCGTAGCATTGACGCAGATATTGGCTAGGGAAAAGCAAGTTGACTTGTGTAAAGATGCCGAAGTGCTCAGCGATTTTGAGTTCCAAATAACGTTGCATACCAGAGTTTGGAACAATGATGTTGGCGGTGGCAAATGGATCTTTTCGCCAATGTTTATCATTGGCTAAGTTATTGAGTAAAATACCGAGAAGTGCTTCTGTTCGGCTACTGTAATAGCTTTTGATATGCTGACTGGTTGACGAATCGATAGGCTGAATGGGTGAATTTGTCTCAGATAGTTTGCTAGAAAGCATGTCAAAAGGGCTGTTATTTGTTATGATGAGCCTATCTTACCATAATGTAAAACGATAAAAACAGGATAAATATGAAAGACAAAAATCCTTTAGAAGACCTATTAAAGTCTTTACCTGATGCGGCAAAACAATTTAAGCAAGAAGCGGATAATATTGGTTTGGGCTTGCTCAATAGCCAGTTGAAAAAAGCCGATGTGGTGACGCGAGAAGAGTTTGAAGAACAGCGTGCGATTTTGTTAGCCGCATTGGAAAAATTGCAGATGATTGAAACGAAAGTCAATGAGTTGCTAAAGAAATAAAATATGTCTAAAAAATCTGTCAAACTCTCAACCAAAAATATGATTTTGTTTGTTATTGGTTGGCTTTTTGTCGCTTTTGGTGTCGTGGGAATTGTGACGCCATTAGTACCGACAACCCCGTTTTTATTGGTGTCGTTGATGTGCTTTTCTCGCAGTTCACCAAGGTTTCACAGTTGGCTGTTTAACCATCGCGTGCTGGGTAAAACGCTTAGAGATTGGCAAAATCACCGCCGCATTCCACCTTATGCCATTGTTTTTGCGGTTGTGATGTTGAGTATTAGTGCTGCAGTACTGTTTAATCGCTATTATGTGGTTTGATACCTCAGGCTTGGTTAACTAAAAAGCAGTGAAATAGTACCGTCATTCTGGTTAAACATGGCTAGATTAGTCTTCTACGTCTTCCGCAAGAGCTTTTCGTACATCGTCATTGATTAAATCTTCTAGGGTAAATCCATCAAGGTAATGCAGGAAAGCGTTCTGAGCACCATTAAAGATTTTTGCTAAGCGACAAGACGGCGTAATGTGACATTCGTTTTTCTCGCCAAAGCATTCAATTAATTGTAAGCTCTCTGTATGCTTAAAAACTTCTCCAATATTAATTTCACTGGGTGGTAGAGCAAGTTTTAGCCCACCGCGATTGCCTCTGACACCAATTAAAAAACCACCTTTCACTAAAGATGGGACAACTTTCATTAAATGATTTTTAGAGATGTCATAGGTTTGTGCAATGCGACTGATGTTGACTAATTTTCCTTCGTTGCAGGCAACGTAAATCAGTACTCTTAGTGCATAATCGGTGTGTTGGGTAACTTGCATAGTGGTATAGATTAGAAATAAATGCTTGCACCATTATATCGTTAATTGAGTCAAAAATGATAACTAGATGAAAGATAATAACTTAAGTGTCGTGTTTTTTATTTTTGCTCATTTGTTTGATTATCGATTGGTAAATTTGCGTAAAATGCGGCTAAATTGCGAATGTCCTCATCACTTAAGGGTACAGACATTGCAACCATGGTTGCGTCACGACGCAAACCAGCTTTAAAAGCTTTCAATTGTTTGATTAAATACTGCTCTTTTTGCCCTGCTAGATTGGGATAAAGAGGAAACCTACTAATACCATTCTGGCCGTGACAGGCAGTGCAGACTGCTGATTTTGCTTTTCCTGCTTCAATATCTGCTGCATGGGAACTTATTGTTATTATTGAAGCAAGAATTATTGAGCTTACCATTTTCATTTTTGTGCCTTGGTTATTTCATGATATTGTCATTGTTTTATCTTATTGATGAAATAAAATATTTCAAGGTAAAAATAGTATCGTTTTTGTGAAAAAAACTGACTTGTGTGTTGGGCATAGGTTATAATGCTATCAAATTAGCAAAAACGATTTTGGATTATTACTTCTACCTTTAGTCACGCTAAAAAATTGATACAAGACTTTTTTCTACGAACGGTACTGTAACGGAAATTTTTTATCATGGCTATATTTTACTGTAACTCAAATGAAGGAGTCAGAAATGCGTTATTTTTTAAAGTATTGTTTATCGGTTGTATTGGTTTCAGGGTTTTCATTGGCTCTTGCTGCGAAACCGTTGACCTTTTCATTAAATAAGCAAGTGGACAATAAGGCTGTTAAAGTTGATCAGAATAGCTGGAAAGGAAAGTATTTACTTATTGCTGTTGGCTACACGGGTTGTCCCGATATTTGTCCGACAACTTTGCTTGATATGCGTGAAACACTTGCCGAGTTGGATAAAATTGCACCTAAAAAGGTTGGTGAAGTACAACCATTATTTATTACCATAGACCCAGAGTCAGATACTTTGTCTGATATTACTAGGTATACGGGATTTTTTGATCCAAGAATCACAGGTTTGCGAGCTGATGATTTTGATACACTAGATAATGTCGTTAGCCAGTTACATGCCAGTTATGGTTATCAGTTTGAAGGTAAACCAGTATTTCCACCAAACTTGCCAAAAGGCTACACCGTGATGCACAGTACGTTTATTTATTTGTACTCGCCAGAAGGTTTATTGGTTGATGCCTATCCTTACAATATGCACGGGAATATTTTGGCAAGACGTATTTTAGAGCGTTTACCTTAGAGGTTTTCTGATATGAATTATCGATTAATAACTTTGGCTTTATGCTTTGTTGGCGGTAGTGCGTGGGCAGAGCAATGTTTGGCACCTAAGCCCTTTATAAAACTGGCGAGTGAGCAAGCGAGCCAATATCAATTTGATGCGATTATGGAAAAGACAACGGCAATGTCGTTTTCTAATAGTCATCAAAAAACAGCACAAGAACCAATAAGTCAGAAACCGCAAACAAAAGTGATGAACTTTTGGGCGACGTGGTGTAAGCCTTGCCGTGCGGAATTGCCATTATTAGATCAGCTTAAAGCGGCTAATGCAGCTGATATTTATTTGGTGAATATTGGTGACAGTGAAAAATCTGTAAAAAGGCTCGTTTCTGAAATAAAAATAGACTATGCGGATATTAGACATTCAAAGGACGATTTGTTATCTGAGTTGTCTTTAGTTGGTTTGCCTGCGACGTTTGTTTGGGCAAATCGTCAAACCGTCTTTCGCGGCATGGGTAAACTTCACGATAAGCAAGCAATTAAAACTTGGCTAAACTGCTTAGAAAAACAATTTGATACAAACTAAAACGGAGAAAATATGAAAAAATTTATTCAAAAGGCAACAATTACGGGTGCAGCTTTGTTATTAACGGCATGTGTGAGTGCTGAAAACCAGCAGAATGACGGTATTACTTTGAAGAATTGTGCCATCCAAGAGACCATTCCAGGTGCTAAAGCAACAGGTGCTTTCTTAACAATTAATAAATCTGACGATAGTCAGTTATCATTGGTTTCAGCCAAAGCGCCTAGCGTCACATCACATGTTGAAATTCATGAGATGGTCATGAAAAATGGCACGATGAAGATGCAACAAATTAAATCATACCCTTTGAAAAAAGGTCATAATGTCTTTAAAAAAGGCGGCTTCCATATCATGCTGATGGACATGCAAAAACCACTTAAAGTCGGAGAAAAACACGAATTAACTTTGTTATTTAGTGATGGTTCTAGTAAACAATGTACCGCATCGGTAAAAAGCGTCAAAGAATTAACGCCTAAAGGCATGAAAATGAATCACGGAAAAATGATGAATCATAAAATGCAACACACGAGTATGAAAGAAGGCAAAATGATGCAAGATAAAATGAAGCATGACATGAAAAAAGAAATGAAAAAAGCAATGCAAGATGGCATGTGATTTCGCTATTCAATCAATTTAAACGATTTAGACAAAACTGATTGATTATTCAATCGTCAGTGAGTAGGTCACTAAAGCAGTGGGGGACTTGGTTTCTTCACTGCTTTTTTTTTAGAAAACCTCATGAAGTTTAAAATTTCTTAAAGTTTAATTAAAGTTGTCTTAAAAATCTCTGAATAAACTATACCGCCTAATGATTACTGTGGTGTTGCAGCGTCTTGTAGCAATCACCATGTGACTTGATAATATTGCTATCAGTACCCTGTTTTTCATGCTAGCATGCGAGCCTTCAACCTTAAATTTAAATAAAGAGTAACAATGGAACATCTATTCACCTACGCACTCAGTGTGTTTATGGGTTTTTTCGCGATTATGAACCCAATTGCCAATACCCCCGTTTTTTTAGGACTGGTTGGTAACGAAAGTAAAGAAAATAAGCAAAAAATCGCGATAACTGCCTGTATAACGGCTTTTTTAATCGTGGTAGCGTTTATCCTAGCAGGCAAATATATTTTTGAGTTGTTTGGTATTAGTATTCCTGCGTTTAAAGTCACAGGTGGACTTTTGATTTTTTACGTTGGTTTTGAAATGCTGATGTCGAAAAAATCGGCGGTGCATAGTTCACAAGATACTGGTGGCAATAACCTTGCCATTTCACCCTTGGCCATTCCTATTCTTGCCGGACCTGGAACAATTGTTACCGCCATGAACTACGTGACTCACGCCACCTTAGTACATGTTGGCATTGTTATTGCTGTATTTGCCGTGATGATTGCACTCACTTACATTGCCTTTTCTCTCAGCGATTGGATTATCAAAAAAGTTGGTAACAATTTAATTACTGTGATTGGTAAATTAATGGGGCTGATTTTAGCCATTATCGGCACGGGCATGGTTATCGGCGGCATTAAACTGGCATTTCATTTAACGGTGTAAATGAAATGAATACACAAGTACCTACAAACCAATTCCCTATAACCCAAGATTTTATATAGTGGAATCACGGTGTTATTTTTATATATCACACTACTAAACTAATTTTATAAATATTATGAAGACAAAACAAAAAACAATGCTTACTCTTGCAAGTCTATTACTTGCAGGTTCTCTTGCTTCTTGCGGAGAGTACAAAACAGAAAATCCTAAACAAGAGGATAAAACTGTCGAAACTGCTAAAAAAGCAGATGCAAAATCTGGTACAAAAGAAACAGAGAAAGAGAAACTACTTAAACAAGAAGAGAAAACTTCAAAAGAAGAGGGAGATACAGGGGCAAAACAGCCAAAAATGACGGCAAAAGATAAAGCTATTCTAAAGGAAAGAATAGAAGCATATAAAAAAATGAATAAGATTGGGGCAGTAAAATTCAAAGAGATTACTGGTATTGCAAAATTTTATGGAAACCTCGACAGTAATATTGTTATTTTGAACATTCAAGGTGGCCCGTTTTTATTGCTTAATCCACTTTACACAATGATTTCCAATGAACAAGCAAAAGAAGCATTGTTTGTCAATGTACAACAAGTACAGACTTTAAGTCCAAACAAGTTTGAGAAAGACGAAATCACTTTTGATGAGGCAAAAAAATATGATTTAGAAAGCGTAGAATATATCAATAAAGTTGCAAAATACTTTAAAAATCAAGGTAAAAAAGTCTATATGATGGGAATGTCTTATGGTGCATTTGCCACTGAACAATTCATTGCAACTTATGGTGCTGAGGCAGTAGATGGATATTTAATTGCTGTTGGTCGATTAGATATTGAAAAAGCAACGTGGGAAACCTTTGCAAAAGGCAACTATGTAAACTATGTTTACAACAAAGAAGGTGTCATGTCCACAAAACCACTTGAGCAAAAATTGACCGTGCCTATGCAAAATATGTCAAAACTTGCTGCAGGACTTGGTTACCACCGTTATATGACCGAGCTTAAAGGTATGGATTTATCAAGTGTTATCTATGTTTATGGTGGACGAGATAATGAAGTTGGCAGACTAACAAAAGCAGAAGTCGATTTCTTGAAAAAAAGAGGGGCTAAAGTTGTCGAAGAAAAAGGTAAAAACCACGTAGAAACGATGTATGCCGCATTAGCAGGGATTAACAACCTTATCAGAAATGGGCAAAAAGCTTTAGCAGAAGAGAAAAGATCTAAGAAATAGAAATGTTTTTATTCAAAAAAGTTATAAGCTTTCTTATAACTTTTTTGTTTATTGTGAACTCCAAATCTTATTGAATTACTGAACTTATTATGATGAATTTAACAAAAAAAGAAAAATTAGCCCTTATGGTTGCAGGCGTGTATCTCGCCATTATGATTACTGGCATGCTTGTTATGGCAAAGGTCTTTCACATCATTTATGGCAGTTATCTAATGACTTCTGTACTGGTGTATTTCACCTTTGCCGCTGTGTGCAGTGCCATATTCTTCTACCGTAAGTATTTTAGAGGAACAGCATTCAAAAAGCCGCGAATTAATGTGTGGATTATCGAATTTATGTTGGTTACCGTACTCATTGCTGGTTGTCATTTATTTTACGGGGAATTTGCAGGAAAAGACATCGCCATGATTGCAACGATTTGTGCCACTATGCTCCTTGCAGGCGTGGGTGAAGAATTGGTATTTAGAGGAATTATTCTCAATGCGTTCAAAGAAAAACGAGGCGTTTGGGTAGCCATTTTATGGTCTTCGGCTATTTTTGGTTTTCTTCATATTACCAATATTTTTGGCGGACAAAGCGTAGCAGAAACGCTTAAACAAGTGCTTTCTGCAGGTCTTGCAGGCGTGCTTTTTGCTTGGGTGTATCTAAAAACAAACAACGTACTGCCAACTATGATTTATCACGGTTTTTATGATATGTTCATACTTCTTTCTTTGTATGTTCCTGTCTCCTTGACCTTTGCCATTCCCGATAGTTCACCGCTTTCAATCACTCAATTAATAGCATCTGGTCAGCAAATCTTTAGTTTGACCGCCTCAGTTATTCTTTTGGGTATTGTCATTCACAACATTCGCAAGGAGAAACAATCAGGTGCAAAAAAATTGCAAATGGACATATAAAAAATCAGCAAGCGTAGGTTGTGTTAGCCCGTACAATACAGTCAAATAAATACACTTTTTTATTCGGGCGTAACACGACAATATTGTGCATTATGGAAATGTCGGGTTACGCTAACGCTAACCCGACCTACAAACTTAATCGCTTATTTATTGGGGGAATCGATGATTTTAATTAACAAGACGAATTACTTATGCTAACCATTGCCAGCTACAATATTCGCAAATCCGTCGGACTCGATTGGAAACGCAATCCTGAGCGTATTCAACAAGTACTTGCCGAACTCAATGCTGATATTATCTTATTACAAGAGTCAGATAAACGTCTAGGCAAAAGAGAAGGTACTCTGTGTGAAAATAGCTTGTTGAATGACATGGGTTATTGCTTTGCTGATGTGGGGATTCGTGAACTCAGTCACGGTTGGCACGGCAACGCCATTTTGTATCGGCAGTCACTTGAACTGATTGATTGTCAGCGCATTGAAATCCCAGTATTAGAACCTCGTGGGGCGGTGACGGCGGCATTTATGTTGGAAAATGGAAAAATATTGCGAGTTGTCGGTACGCATTTGTCCCTGATTAAATCGATGCGAAAAGAGCAGATAACGCATATTATTCAGCAATTACAACAATTTTCTCACGATTATACTGTTATTGGTGGTGATTTGAATGAGCCTAAAGCAGAGCGATGGTTTGCCAATTCAGCATTGAGTGATTATCGCCTGATAACCCCAGGATTAACTTTTCACGCCAGCAAGCCGTTTCGAGCCTTTGACCGTTTTATTATTAGTCGCACGATTGACAGTGTAATCACTACAACCGTACATCAAACGGAACTTGCCAAAAAAGCGTCCGACCATTTACCTGTTACCTTACAATTGGAATTGTCATCATGTTAGATATTGCTATTGCCTTACACGCCTTATTGGTTATTTCTCTCACACTTCGAATTTTGTGGCGAGATGATTTAAGCCCCGTTGCCCGACTTGCGTGGTTTATTATCGTATTGCTATTCCCGTATGGTGGCGTAGTGATTTATTGGTTATTTGGCGAGGCAAACCTCGGGTTTAATGCCGATAGTGAAGCACAACAAATTATTACACGTTTACATAACCACGCCCCCCACGTATTAGGGCAAAGCAACTCGCTTGACGATATTACTAGCAATTACCGTATGGGCTTTGCCTATTCGCAATCAGTCAATGGCTTTTATCCTGTCGCAGGCAATCACATACATTTGTTAGCTGACGCCGAGGCAACACGCAAACAAATGATTGCCGATATCGACAATGCCACACAACAAGTACACGTTTTATATTACATTTGGCTAACCGATAACACGGGAACAGCGATTGCCGAGGCATTAATTCGTGCCGCCAAACGTGGTGTAACGTGCCGAGCAATGGCAGACGGTATGGGCTCACGAGCATTGATTAAGTCAAGTTTGTGGCAAAAAATGAAAGATACAGGCGTGGAAGCTGTAACCGTTTTGCCGTTTCATCATCTTATCCGTACCTTGATATTTAGCCGAATTGATTTACGAAACCACCGAAAAATTACCGTTATTGACGGTAAAATCACTTATTGCGGTAGCCAAAATTGTGCCGACCCAGAATTTCGCGTCAAACCAAAATATGCCCCGTGGGTAGATATTATGTTGCGTTTAGAAGGTCCGATTGTCGCCCAAAACCAAATGTTGTTTGCAAGCGATTGGTTAAAGGCCAAACCCGAAACGCCACTCGATGAATTTATTTTTGATACCACGAGCTCACAAGGTAACAGTATTGCCGCTATTTTTGGTGACGGACCGACCGAAAGACGCATCGCCACGCCACAATTATTTGCAACGGTATTCGCACAGGCACAAGAGGAACTTGTCATCTCCACGCCTTATTTTGTCCCTGATTATTTAGTATTGGGGGCGTTGTGTGCAGCGGCTTATCGTGGCGTTTCTGTTACCGTCATTCTGCCACAACGCAATGATTCGTTTGTCGTTGCTGCAACAAGCCACAGTTATTACCGACAACTCTTAGAGGCAGGTATTCGCATTTATGAATATCAAGGCGGTTTGCTGCACGCCAAAACCTTAACCATTGACGGAAAATTTGCCCTTATCGGTTCAACAAACCTAGATTTGCGGAGCTTTGACTTAAACTATGAAAACAATGTGCTGATTTACGATGAGAGCGTAACCGCCGATATTCGTGAGCGTCAGCAAGATTATATCAATAGCTCGGTAGCGGTTGATTTAGCAAGCGTTAATAATTGGTCGTACGGCAGACGTTTGTGGAATAATGTCATTGCCACCATTGGACCGGTGTTGTAGGAGAGAGAAAAATATGAATAAAAAAATAGGATTAAAAGAAGCGATATCTATCGGTATCGGCGGTATGGTCGGTGGCGGTATTTTTGCCGTTTTGGGGTTGGCAGTGGCATTAGCAAAAGGTGGCACGCCGGTCGCCTTTTTCTTTGCAGGCATATTGGCATTAATCACCTCGTACAGTTATGTGAAATTATCCACCGCGTATCCTGACCGTGGGGGTACGGTAAAGTTTATCAACCAAGGCTTTGGCATCGGTGTATTTAGTGGCAGTATCAATAATTTACTGTGGATAAGCTACATCATTATGCTGTCTTTATATTCGTCAGCTTTTGGTTCTTATGCACCAAATTTATGGGCAATTACAGGCAATAAAAGTATGGATTTCCATATTTATGCGAGTGCTATCGTTATACTGGCAACGGCAATTAATTATTACAGTATTGCTGTGGTTGGTAAAATTGAGTCCTATGCCGTTATCATTAAACTGATTATCTTAATTGGTTTTATCGGTATTGGTGCGTACGGGTTAATTGGTAATGCCAATATGGCTCAGTTATCTATAGATCATTGGGAAGCACCTGTAAAACTCTTTGCTGGTGGTATGGTTATTTTTGTCGCATACGAAGGTTTTGAGTTGATTGCCAATGCTGCCCCTGATATTGAAAACCCTGAAAAAAATATTCCCAAAGCCTATTATTATTCGGTTGGCTTTGTTATCGTACTGTATATTATTATTGCGATAGTAACCGTCGGCTCGTTGCCATTTTCAGCCATTGCTACTGCACAAGATTACGTGCTTGCCGAAGCCGCTAAACCAATGCTTGGTGAAATAGGCTTTTCCATTATTACCGTGGCAGCACTGATTTCAACTTTTTCAGCGATTAACGCTTCACTCTACGGCGGTAGTAAAGTCAATTACGAAATTGCCGAAGATGATGAATTGCCACATCACTTTTTGGCGAAATTGTGGGGACAGCCGATAGGACTGATGATTACTGCTGTATCAACGCTAATTTTAGTGAATACACTGGATTTAGAAAGTATTTCAACGGCTGGTAGCCTTGGGTTTTTACTGATTTTTGGGCTAGTTAATTTTGTTGGATTTAAGCTTAGTCAACAAGTCAATGGCAATAAAATTATCCCATTGATGGGGTTTGTTCTTGCCGTGATTGCTTTGGTTATTTTGATTAACCAGCAAATGGACACCAATATCACTGGGGTCATCGTCGCCGGGGCGATTATGGTATTTTGCCTAGTTGCCGAATGGGTTTATAAAAAAACAGAGAAGAAGCACTAATTTTTTAATGCTAACCCAATAATAATCTAACATCAACTTAGTAACAACTTAAACACTAACCTAACATTAATTTTCTAAACGGAGCGTATATTATGACAAAAAATACTTTACTTATTACAGGGATATTGTCCATTATTGGCGGTTTGCTTGCCTTGTTTAACCCGATGGCAGCAACGCTAGTCGTTGAGCAACTGGCGGCATTTTTCTTTATCTTTATTGCAATTTCATTGCTTTATGTGGCATGGAGTGCCAGAGGTTTCCTGTCAACCAAAGCGTTATGGCTTTGGGGCATTTTGTGTTTGCTGTTGGGAGGATATTTATTATTTGAACCAATGAAAGGTTTAGTCGCAATTACCATTGTTGTAGCTGTTTTATTCATCATGAGCGGAATATCGCGTCTCACTTTTGCTTTTTCTGTTAAAGGCACAGCGTATTTTTGGCCTAGCATTTTGTCAGGGGTACTTTCTGTGGTCTTGGCAATGATGATATTTTTTGATATACCACAAATGGCTATGAGCATTTTGGGTATTTTCTTGGGTATTGAATTGCTTTCTAATGGCATTGTGTTCATGGCACTAAGCAAATTTTTCAAGTCTAAAATATAGCAATTCGCCATCGCTTTAATATTCTTCTGTAACGTGGGAATGGCGTTATGCGTTATAATTCGTGAAGAATAACGCATAACAGAAGTAACATCATGAAAATACTCTTAGCAGAAGATGACAAAACTAACGGCGAATATGTTCGTAAAGGCTTAACTGAGCAAGGCTATACGGTCGATTGGGTGAAAGACGGTCGCGAAGCACTGACAGCCTGTTTGTACAATGAAATCGACCTTGCCATTATTGACCGCATGATGCCTGAATTAGATGGTCTATCGGTGGTCAAGGCTCTGCGTTCAGCAAAATGTGATATTCCTGTGATTTTCTTAACTGCGTTGGGAGAAGTGGACGATAGAGTAGAAGCATTACTGGCTGGAGGCGATGATTATATCGTCAAGCCGTTTCATTTGTCAGAGTTGCTCGCTCGCATTGTCGTGCTGGGGCGACGACCGAAATCTGCCACCGATAATACACTATTGCAAGTCCATGATTTAACGCTAAACTTACTAACGCGTGAGGCTCATCGGCAAGGACAAGCAATTGAGTTGGCTGGCAAAGAGTTTGCACTGCTGGAAATTTTAATGCAAAACGCAGGGAATATTGTTACCAAAACTACTTTATTGGAAAAAGTTTGGGACTTTAATTTTAACCCTGGTACGACTATTATCGAGACGCATATCAGCAATTTACGACACAAAATTGACAAGCCCTTTGCTGTGCCGTTGTTACACACCGTCCGTAATATGGGGTACTGTTTGCGTGCACCTCAATAAGTCTTTCATTTTATCGGGAAATCCCGTAAAAACAGCGGTGCAAATCGTGCTGATATTTGTGCTGTTGCTATCGGTGTCGGGTTATGCTCTCATCACAAGCGTAAGCAACACACTCAAAGCCGAATTGCATAGCCAACTTATTGAAGAAACAAAACTTTTACAAGATATTTATCAACAGCGTGGCATCACAGGGTTAACGCAAGCCATACAACAAGTATCATCGTCCGAACGCCTTACTGATGCCTTTGATGACAAGGGTTTGAGTTTGACTGGGCGAATGAAAAGCCTACCGACCGTTAGTGTTAAACAGCAATTTTTTACCCTAAAAAACAGCCGAGTATCTGAAAATCACTATATCGCCTATCGCTTACAACTTGACAGCACCACGCTGATTGTTGGGCGAAGTGATAACATTATTCGCACGGCACAACAGAGGTTGCTTATCGGTTTTGGCATTGTGGGTTTGGCGTTTATTATGGTTGCGTTGGCTATCGGTTATTGGTTTAGTCGTCGCTCGGCGGATAAGCTCAAACACTTTGAACAAACGCTGACCGAAGTCGCAAACGGTAACTTATCGGTGCGTGTGCCTGTTGCTACGCCACACGAACAAATTGATATGGTCGCCGAACAAATGAACACGCAACTGCAACGCCTGCAGAATCTCGTCCACAGCGTACAAAACACCAGCAAAGCCATTGCCCACGATTTAAAAACGCCATTGTCTCGTTCACAGATTGCTTTGTTGTCTGCTCTTGATTGTTGTGATAAAGGTGAAAATCCAGCCGAACAAGTGCAACAAGCCCTAGATGAAAATATTCATTTGAATGAATTATTTGAAACCTTGTTGCGGATTTCTCGCTTGCAAACGCAACCTGCAGACACTTCAACGTTTAGTACCTTTGAACTCGCCCCGATGCTAAGCGATATTATTAGTTTTTTAACGCCAACTGCCGAACTGAATGGGCAAACGTTGAGCATCGACTGTCAAGACGGTTTACAAGCTACCGCCGATAAAACCATGTTACAACAAGCGATTGTTAACCTTATCAATAATGCCATCGTGCATTCAGGAAAAAATACCACTATCAGCGTCACAGCCGAAAAAACCGATAGCAACCTTATCATCAGCGTATGCGACACGGGCAAAGGCATTGCCTCCGCCGACTACGACAAAGTGCTAGAACCATTCTTCCGCCTCGATAGCTCTCGTACCACCGCAGGCAATGGTCTGGGGTTGGCGTTGGTGCAAGCGATTGCTGAATATCATCAAGGGAAGTTGGAGTTAAGGGCGAATAAGCCGAGAGGGTTATGTGTGCGGTTGGTGTTGGGGTATAATGGCAAGCTGGTTTTTTGTAGTTGTTGTGGAGAATAGGCAGGTCTATGAATGAAATAATCAAAATTATACAGCCAGGAATTAGAGATGATTTAGAGTCGTATTGGGCAATGCATTTCTGTTCAATTTTAGAAACTTTATATGAACACAAACAATTACAATTCAATATACAGAAAAGTATTCCAATTCAAGAACCTCATACTTTAGCAAATTTTAATGCTCATACAGAACATATGTTTTTGAGTCGAGTGAGGGGGCAATTACATAACTGGGGGCTTCAATATTTTCTTTGTCATTATCTTATGACCACAGAAGGAATGTCTGTATTTGATGCATTAATGGATGAAATATCTAACAATTATAACTTTGACCTCAAGAGAAATTTTCATTCCTATGGGGTATTTGTTTGTGGAATAGACTCTTACAGTGGATCAAACTTTCTAAACTCAACTAATGCAGGGATATTTGGGTATGACGAAAAAACAATTGCCAATGTATATGAAGATATTAAGTATGTTGATTTGTGTTTCTTAATTAATAGATTTAAAGGGGATACATTGAACACTGCTGTTTTAGGAGAGGTTGAAGGTAATAATACTGTTAAGCTAAATCGTGAAAATTATTGGAGAAAAAAGTCTAGTTTTTGCAGTTTTGGTATAGGAATAAAAAATATTAATAACAATATGGAGATTAGGAACATTCGTACCGAAACAGGTATCAAAACTATTCTTACATTAGGTAGTAATTTTGATGTAGTTAGAGATTTTCGAATAGCTGTAGGCATACTAGAGACATTCTTTTCTCTGTCTCCTCAGCATATCTTGCAGTTTGTTTCAGGACAAAAAGAAATTGTAGACATAATAAGGTATTACTGGAATAAGCCTGTTATTGATTTAATTGAAATTTTAAGGGAGAAAATTTCAAGAGTAGATACAGCTAGCATAGGTACCAATGCACTTACTGTAACGAAAGTACCCAAAATAATACTTTAACAAATATTGAAAGTCCGCTTTATCTGCTATAGTTCCAACCAAATCCCCAAACCTTAAATTTTCTTAAACTTCGGTTGAATTTCTCTTAAACTTTCACCGTTATTATACTAACATCAGTAAAACCAAAGTAATTAACGGAGTTTAAGAGAATGACAAATACAAACAACCCCCTTATCAACGAACTCAGCACTTATATGAACACTCGCATTGTTGGACAAGAACATTTTGTTCAACGTTTGTTGCTTGCTCTCTTTGCTGATGGACATATTTTATTAGAGGGTGCGCCAGGTCTTGCTAAAACTAAGGCAGTCAACACCTTGGCGAGCAAAATCAAATGCGATGCCAGACGTATTCAATTTACCCCTGACTTGTTACCTAGTGATTTGACAGGTACAGATATTTTTCGCCCTGAGCAAGGCACGTTTACTTTCCAATCTGGCCCATTGTTTCACAATTTAGTACTTGCCGATGAAATTAACCGTGCCCCTGCCAAAGTTCAGTCGGCACTGCTTGAGGCGATGGCAGAACGTCAAGTGACGGTTAGTGGTAAAACTTATCCGCTACCACCGTTATTTATGGTGTTGGCAACGCAAAACCCTATCGAACAAGAGGGTACTTATCCGTTACCAGAGGCACAGCTTGATCGATTTTTACTACAAGTTAATATCGACTATCCAAGTGCAGAGGCAGAGCGTGAAATCCTTAAACTCGTGCATAACGAAGCGACTGGGAAAGCGGATGAAAATATTGCAATGATTAGCATTGAAGATATTTTTAATGCTCGTCAAGAAGCATTGAAAACACATGTTTCCGAATCCCTTACCGAGTATATTATCCAGCTGATTCAAGCCACTCGCCACCCTGAAAAATATGGCGAAGAATTAGCAGGGGCAATCGCTTTTGGAGCAAGTCCGCGTGCGACCATTGCACTGGAACGCTGTGCCAGAGTACATGCGTGGATGCGTGGTTCAGAATTTGCCACCCCACAAGATGTGCAAGCCATTGCTCACGATGTGCTACGTCACCGCATTTTACTTAGTTTTGAGGCAGAGGCAGACGGCACGACTACAGACCAATTAATTGACGCACTGATTGCTCGTGTACCTGTCATTTAAGAGAGGTTTGCAATGACAAATTTTACAGGCATTGTCGCTGAATTGCATGAGCTTATCCATGCCCGTCCCAGCAAGGCGGTAACGGGTTTTGCTCCCTCGGGGAAAGTGTCTACACATCAGTGGGGAAGTAATCAATCGGTATTCAAAGGACGCGGTATGGAGTTTGCTGAGTCTCGCGGCTATCAAGCTGGAGATGACGTGCGCAATATCGATTGGCGTGTTACAGCCCGTACAGGAAAGACGCATACTAAATTGTTCCAAGAAGAACGCGAACGCCCCGTACATTTACTTGTCGATATGCGTCCGATGATGCAATTTGGCACACGCGTGCGTTTTAAATCTAATTTAGCGGCAGTGGTGGCTGCACAGTTGGCGTGGGTTGGGCACGATGGCGGTGACCGCGTGGGTGGGCAAATTCTTACGTCAGAGGGTATTGACGATTTCCGTGCTGCTCGCACACGCCGTGCTGTCTTAAGATTTTTAGAGGCATTGTCTCTTAATACACAATTGAAAACTGATAGCGAAGAAAGCCCAAACAACACAAAGGAACAACCGCTAACACTTGCACAAGGCATTCATCGTTTGCGTAAGAGTTGCCGTCCTGGAACACTGGCTTTTGTCATCAGTGATTTTAGTGATTTTGATGAGCATGCTATTCAAGAATTAGTGCGGCTATCAGCACATACACACGTTACTGCCATTCAAATTAGCGATGCACTTGATCAGTCACTTCCAGCACAAGGTCGGCTCAGTGACGGTCAATCAGTGGTGGCATTAGGGGCTTTAAGCAAACAGCAACTTGCCTTGTATGAGCAAGCCTATCATAATCGTCAGCAACAACTAGACAAAATTTGTCGCCAAAATGGTATCGTCCTACATCATTTACAAACCAATGACGACCCTAATCAAATTTTGAAACCACGGAGGCAGCGATGACCCATACCGTAACAGAGGCAATGCCTCAGGTAACTTTAACGCCTGAAATGCAAGCTCAGCTTGAGCAGTTAAAAGGTCTTCACTTGCCAGAGCCGATTTCGTGGTGGCCCTTGGCGATAGGGTGGTGGATTCTAATTGCTGTTTTCCTTATTGCCACTATTGTTGGTATTTGGTGGTTTGTTAATCGACGTGGGCGTTTGAAAAAAAGTGTATTAATGGAGTTGCACAATCTTCCAACTGACGATCCAGTACAGTTTTCTAGTGGACTATCGGCACTGTTGCGACGTGTTGCTATTTATCGCTACGGGCAAAGTCATTCGGTACGCAATCTCAGTGGAGAGGCATGGGCAGATTTTCTTAGCCAAGGTGCTAAAGGTATTGATGTGTCATTAGCTAATATGATTGCCAATGCACCTTATAGCAATGCTGTATCAAGCGATTTTGATGTGGACGCGTTACGCCAAGGGGCAGAGCGTTGGATTGCCCAACAACTTAAAAGGGGTGAAAAATGACTTTTTTATGGGTTTGGATGTTTGCGTTGTTACCACTGCCGTTAGTAATACGCTATTTTAGTAAAAAAGAAGGCAACGATGAAAGAGCTTTAGACGGTGCACTAAATGTTCCCTTTTTCGCTCAATTACAAAGCCAAGTGGGCAACACAAAAGCCCAAGAAAAAACCAGTTGGGTAAAGTGGCTGTTGCTATCACTGGCGTGGATATTGCTTGTTGCGGCATTAGCTCGTCCTATTTTTGTGGGCAAAGAAATTCCACTGCCTGCTGAGGGTCGTGATTTAATGCTAGCCATTGATTTATCAGGTTCAATGGACGAGCGTGATTTGGGTACGCGAGCTAATCGTTTGTCGGTGGTTAAACAAGCGGCTGATGATTTTATTTCGCGGAGAAAAGGCGATCGTTTGGGGTTGATTTTGTTTTCTGACCGAGCGTATTTGCAAGCACCACTAACCTTTGATCGTCAAGTTGTGCAATCGCTGTTACAAGAAGCACAAGTCGGCTTAACAGGGCAAAAAACCGCTATTGGTGACGCGATTGCCGTGGCGTTAAAACGCTTAAAAGATCGTCCTAAAAACAATAAAAATGGCGAAAAAGATAGTCGTGTTTTGGTGTTACTGACTGATGGTGCTAATAACGCTGGCGTGATGCACCCACTAAAAGCTGCACAATTAGCAAAAAAATTAGGTATTAAAATTTATACCATCGGTGTAGGTGGTACAGGTCAAATTGTCAATACGCCGTTTGGTAGACAACGCATTGCCACCAGTGATTTAGATGAAAATACGCTAACACAGATTGCTCAACTTACAGGCGGTAAATATTTTCGAGCGACCAATGTTCAAGGATTAAACGAAATTTATCAAGATATTAATAAATTAGAACCCGTTGTGGGTGAGCCGATTTTTGTTCGTCCAGAAGTGGCATTGTATTACTATCCAGCTACTGCGGCATTGCTGGTGCTAATGCTCTTTATGTTATGGCAATTGCTACAACAGGTAATCTTGAATTCTCGAACAGTCAATAAGGGAGAATAGTCATAATGACATTTATTGAACAATTTCACTTTTTACGCCCAACGTGGTTGTTGTTGCTATTACCGCTATTGGCTTTGGTATGGTGGTTTTTTCGTCATCGCAATCAGAAAACTGCTAGTGATTGGCACGCCTACGTTGATGCACATTTACTTAAACATTTGGCAATAAATGTTGATGCCTCGAAAAGCCGTCCTTATACTTCTTGGGTGGCAATGTTAGCAAGCATCCTGTTTGTTGTTGGTATTGCAGGTCCTACTTGGCAAAAGACTGATACGCCGTCATTCACCAGTAATGAGCCAACGGTATTGGTACTGAGTTTGGCACAATCGATGAATGCCGATGATATTAAGCCGAGTCGTCTACAACGCTCAGTACATAAAATTCGCGATATTTTGGCAAAAACGCAAGGTGATGAACGCGGTCTGGTGATTTATTCCGACACAGCATTTATTGCGACACCACTTACCGATGATGCAAAAATTATTGAACAAATGTTGCCAGAATTATCTACGACACTGATGCCAGTACTTGGTAATCGCCCTGATTTAGGCATCAAAACGGCCACTGAGATGTTACAACGTGCGAATGCCAAGCGTGGACGCATTGTACTAATTGCTGATAACTTAGGTGACAATCAAACTGCAACCAATACGGCAGTTAAAAATGCACAATCAGCAGGTTATCAAGTATCAGTATTAGGTGTTGGTACGAAAAAAGGTGCGTTATTGCAAACCGCAGACGGACGCAAAATCACTACACAATCAGGACAAAGTTTAACCACGCAATTACCAGTCGCTGGAATGAGAAAACTTGCTCGTATTGGACGTGGCGTATTTACTCAAATTACGGCAAATGACAGCGATATTAATCAATTGTTGGCAAGTGAGGAAAGCGATATGAAAACAATTGGCGAAAAACAAAGCTCAAAAGGTGATGATTGGCAGGACATGGGATACTGGTTGTTATTATTTCCTGCTGCTTTATTGGCATTGGCATTTCGTCGTAATAGTGGGCTGTTAATGGTGGCGTTAGCCTTAGTGGTATTGCCGAGCTTTATGCCACTGCCTGTTTATGCTCAAGAGGTCATGCAAAATAGCACTAAAAACAGTACACAAAGCACAATGCAATTGAGTTCAGTCTGGAATAACTTGTGGCAAACACCGAACCAACAAGGGCAGAAAGCTTTTGAAAATCAGGATTACCAAACGGCTGCTAAGGCTTTTGAAAACAGCGATTGGCAAGCGGCTGCTAACTATCGAACAGGTAATTACAGTAATGCGGCAAAAACTTATCAAGGGCAAAAACAAGACTACAATTTAGGCAACGCATTAGCTAAATCGGGCGATTTGCAAGGTGCATTAAATGCCTACGAGCGTTATTTGAAGGAGAAGCCCAAAGATAGCGATGCGATTTTTAACCGTGACTTGATAAAAAAGATGTTGGAAGAGCAGAAAAAGCAGCAACAGAAAAACAAGCAGGATAAAAAGAATAAGCAAAAAAATCAGAAAAACCAAAAAGGTAAGCAAGATCAAAAAGACAAGCAAGAACAAAAAAAACAGCAGGGGCAAAAAGGTAAGAAAGACCAAAAAGACCAGCAGGGTCAAAAGGGTAAGCAGAACCAGAAAGACCAGCAAGGTCAAAAGGGTAAGCAAGACCAAAAAGATCAACAGGGTCAAAAGGGTAGGCAGAACCAGAAAGGCCAACAGGGTCAGAAGGGCAAGCAAGACCAAAAAGATCAACAGGGTCAAAAAGGTAAGCAAGCTCCAAAAGACCAGCAAGGTCAGAAGGGTAAGCAAAACCCAAAAGATCAGCAGGGACGACAGAGCAAGAAAAAACGGAAAGACCAACAAGCTCAGGTAGGACAGCCAAAGGAAAAAAACGATAAGCAAGGTAAACAGCCTGTCTCCATGAATGGCATACCTCCACTTGACCAGGCGACCGAGCAACAGCTCCGACGTGTGCCGGACGATCCATCTGGTTTATTGCGAGCGAGAATTCGCCAACACTACTACGGACAATAATTGCGATGTTAATTAACCTAAAAAAACAGCTTTAGGATTAACGATATGAAAGAAACAGGTATAACAATGAACAAACAAACACGACCAAATTTAAGCAAAAAACTTCTTTGTGCATTAATTGCGACGGCCTTTGCCTGTCAAACTTGGGCAGCGGGCTTAACTGCCAGCGTGAATAGCAATAAAATCGGTTTAAATGAGCAATTTCAGCTGACGCTATCTAGCGATGAAATGGGTGGTTCACCCAATTTATCGCCTTTGCAAAAGGATTTTCAGATACTAGGCACCTCACAATCTTCACAAATCCAAATTATTAATGGCAGAACTAGCCAATTGAAAAAGTGGATAATTACCCTGTCGCCTAATCAGCTGGGAAGACTCAATATTCCAGCAATCACAATGGGGAAAACGAGTAGTCAACCGATTGCTATTGATGTCGTTAAGGGCAATACGATTGCCGCGACCCACCAAGGTCAAATTGCGATAACGGCAAATATCGACAATGTCACGCACTACCAGTTCCAAGAAATTCCACTCACCGTGCGAATCGAAACCAATGTTCCGTTGCAACAAGCAGAATTAATTGCCCCAGCGTCTGCAGATTTTGAAATGAGTCAAACAGGTGCGGATAACAGTACGCAAATGGTCAAGGGTGGAAAACGCATTACCGTGATTGAGCGACACTATTTGTTACGTCCGCAAAAAGCTGGCAATATGACGATACCTTCTTTTGTGTTGCGAGGTTATTTACAAGGCAAACGCCGTGATCCTTTTGCTAATTTTCGTCGCCAGTTTGGTGGGTTTGATGACTTTTTTAGCTCGCCATTTGATAATATGGTCAGCCGAGGTGAACCATTTGCTGCTAAGTCCAGACCGCTAGCCTTATCGGTAAAAGCAGCAAATAATGCCCAAACTGGCGAGTGGTTTTTACCAGCTAAATCGGTGCAATTACAAGCACAGTGGCAGACGCCCAATCCTGCATTTAAAGTCGGTGAAGCTGTGACGCGAAAAATTGACTTAATTGCTTTAGGAGCAACGCCTGAACAATTGCCAAAACTCACTTTCCCTAACGCCAATGGGGTGAAGTTTTATATTGATAGTGACAAAACGGCTAGCCGAGAAACACCACAAGGTACGCAAGCCTTGCGAGAAGTGACTGTTTCCATTGTCCCTACCCAAGCAGGAAAAATGCTGCTGCCAGAAGTGCAAGTTAAGTGGCTTAACACGCAAACCAATCAACAAGCAATCGCTGTTTTACCTGCGCAAACTATCACGGTACAAGGTGAACCAGTTGCTGCTGTAGCAAATCAACATGTACAAAAAGCACCAACACAAAATGAGGTAGCCAATAAAAAACAGCCTCAAGTCGCCAAAGCAGATGAATCCCTAGCAGATAAATACCTATTCGGTGATAACAACTTCTTGGTTAAAGAAAATTTACCGTTTATTGGTTCGATTGTCGCTGGTATTGTGGGGCTATTTATCATACTTGTCGTTATTTTTAGACGAAAGCGTGTTGTGAAAACAGGTACTCAAGTTCAAGCAAATACTAACGCCAACACTTCGAAAGAAGAAAGTAATACCATTGATTATTTTAGTCACGTTGAAAAAGCTCTTCAGCGTCAAGATAGTAAACAGCTCTATAAAGCCCTCTTACAATGGCAACGCAGTGGCGTGACGTTTACAGAGGAGTTGACACAGCATTTTCAACGCTTAGAGCAATTGTGTTATCAACCAAATAGCGAAATAAAATTGGACTGGCAGCGTATTGGTCATGCGATACAGCAACAAAAATCTCTGAAAGAAAAGTCTGTTAAATCGGGTGAGCAATTACCACCATTGTATTGGGATTATGATTATTAATTGTAAAGAGATTTGGGGTAGTGCCGTCAAAAATAACGACGAATATAGCCTTTATTCATGTGGAATTTGAGCGTTATTTTTTACTGAATATGGTAGAATATTTCAGTATGGAAGACTATTTTTTGGAATAATACTGACTATATTCCATATACCAATCGAGCCCAACAAGACTTTAAAGATTTTGTGACAGTTTTTGATAATCAACGTATTATCACATTTTACGTTGAAAACTTTACTGGAATAAAAATTGAACGCCACGAACTAATGTGTTTAATTGGAGAGTCTAGGTCAGGGACCCCTTTTACTGGTTTAGACTAACTAGTCTAACTACACTGAGTTAGGTAAAATTAAAAATGCCTGTTATCTGATAAGAGAATAATGATGGAGTCTTTATCGGCACGTCATCATCCAACGTTTACATGTCAGGTCCATTCAATAATCGTATTATGAAAATCTTCAATAATATGTTTTTAGATTTGTATGCAGAGTTTTCTTACCGATATTGGAAGTGCAGACGTAAGTCACTTGTGATGGTATTAAAAAGCCAAATAGGAGGGGAAATACAAAGGATGTATTGCTGACAAGGAAATATACTAATCGAAATGTTTAGTGTAGGAAAAACAGCAGAGAAAGAATCGGAAGCCACAGGCTGTATGTTACGGCATTGTTATCTGCTAAAGAAACTACGTATAAAAATGAAATTTTGAATAAAAAATAGGGAAAACTAATTGCTATTTTGGGTTATGAGTTAATCTAACTATCAGGTGAACAGGGTGAGTATGGTGTCTTTTAGTTGGGTTTCGTCAATGGTAATAGTCCCCTACACTTTGTTATCCAAATTCCCCCTATGATTATCCACAAATTTTGTGGATAATCATAATATCATGGGGCAGTATGAATACAGTAAACTGGATTTAGTAAAGCTGTATATCTTTAATAGAAAGAAAATAATCATCTGTTAAGGCTAGGTAAGGCTTAGAGAAATAGTTGATGAGGTACAATATATTGCTATTACTAAATATAACTGTGAAGTTACTGTTGTGATTTTTGATGATAAACTTAAATCTTTTAAAGATGATTAAACTTTAATACATATAGCGAGGTCAATTAATTTCTGGTAAAAGGCACATTGTCTAAGACAGTATAACGAATACGGCGAGACGATGTAACGCTGTAACAGGAATTAATTGGCCTTACTATAAGTAGTAACAAAATGTTATTTGATATTAGAACTGCCTAATTCAAAAGCTATATATTATATTGTAGTAAGAGTTGTGCAGAATGTGAACTGGAAGGTAGTAGAACTTGTTTATTCATGATGTTTAGAGGATTATAAATAATCCTAATGGTAAATTATACTTTACATACTCAACTCTACATTAATAAAGAATATTTAACTTTTTTCATGTGGAGTAATTCATAAGAACATCTAGTTATATAGAGGAAATGTTATGAGCTTTAGAGAAAAACATTCAAAATATCCATGCTTTGGGAGATTGACTTCTGTACTTTATGGTATTTTGGTTACTCCTATTTTACGTTTCTGTAGAAAAAAATATTTTAAATATCTATTTATTGGGGCATTGGCTTTTATAGTTCATAGTATTTTTATTGCTGTTATTGTACGTTTCTATTCTTCTTCATTGGACCAATATAAACTGTTAATTTTGTTTTTTCAAAGCTTTCTTTTGGTAACTATGTCTGGTTTTTGGGGATATTTATTATTTCAATGTTTGCATGATTTCCTTAACGTAAGATTAAAAAAGTCAATAGCAAAAAAACTGAAAAATCCGATAAACAAAAATAATCAAGCAAGTAAAAATTATTTTGATATTCAAAATACTAGTATTGATCTAAAAGATGTGGCTTATAAATTATCGACAACTATTACGACTCAAGATGAACAATCTAAACAGTTAGATAGAAATATCAAACGTCTTAAACTTGCCACAGAAGAAATTCGCATAGTTCATCATGGTAAGCTAATTAAAATGAGCAAACTAAATTACTGCGATATAACACTCTATGACTTGCAAAAACATGCAAAAAAGCAAGAAGAAATCAAGGCAAAAAGCTCTTTTGAACAATTAAATAGCTTGAGAGGTAAACTTAATACAGTTTTTTCTAATAAGGAGTTTGGTGAAAAATTTATAGCAAACTTTAAAAATATCAAGATTGATCGCATTCAAGAAAAATTAGATTTAGAAAATGAGAAAAAAGAGCTTGAAAATTTTAATAAATATATTGAGTTAGTGAGCTTACAGAAGGAATTAGAGGATTTAGAGAGAGACGTAAAACGTTTAAGACAGGCTTATTTAAAAGATAGGAAAGAGCTACTACGAGAACCGAAAATAACCAAAAGAATTAATGACTTTATCTATACCAATACAGTTAGTGATTTAGCCTGTGGAAAAGCAACTCTGCCAAAAATTTTAGATAATAAGCCTTATGAAGTCACAAAGAAACCTCATGCAGAAGAAGGGGGTGATACCACAAGGGTAGAAAATGATATCACGGCGGCAAAGAATCATGTTACGGAGCTTTTAAGAGAAATAAATGTAAGTGATGAGCTAGAGGCTTTATTAAACAATCTTAAAGAGAAAAAAAACGAGATTAAGATAGATATTGATTTTAATGAAAATCAATATCTCTTTGATACTGCACAAAATTTTCAGGATTTCTTGTACTATTTAGATGAATTGAATGAACTATCTAAAGGAAAAGACGGAGTTGTTCCAGAAAAATTTAACAACTTTTTTATTCATGAGCCTAAAGAAGGCCTAATGGATTGTTTGGAAAAACTTTTATCTACAAAAGAAAAGAAAATATATATAAATTCAATATCCGATATACTAAAAAACAAGGAAATACTACACGATTTATTTAATAATGCTAGCTGGTTAAATAAATACCTAAGATATACTTTAGAATTAAAATATTACCTAGATAAAATATTGCCAGAGTCTAATCTTGAAGAGGACAAACAAAAAGAACTGTACATACAAATAAGAGAGCGGCTAGAAAAACTTTTCCCTTTCGCAGAAGAGGAGGAAAAGAAAGTGTACAACCTGATAACATGGTTTACAAAATAACCTAAGGACATAGTTTACACTTTTTTTAAAATACAGGCATAGCAACTCAACAGGAATCAGCCAAT
>PDWI01003513.1_pt1 | contig 48838 bp, 37 predicted proteins | sample 1430891 | NCBI WGS metagenome assembly PDWI01 (sample SAMN01162508, study PRJNA174530) | Oral metagenome, whole genome shotgun sequencing project. | biome: Marine environment; feature: Marine mammal; material: Swab sample of the gingival sulcus; isolation source: swab sample of gingival sulcus...
AATAGAATTTAAACAAATAGTAGGTCGTGGAACCCGACTTTTTGATGGCAAAGAGTTTTTTACAATCTACGATTTTGTCAACGCTTATCAACGTTTTTCTGACCCTGAATGGGATGGAGAGCCTCAACCCGAAGAACCTTGTGCCATTTGTGGTGAAATCCCTTGTGTTTGCAAAAAGCCATCACTACAACCTTGCCCTGTTTGCGGACAAAGACCTTGCATTTGTGGGAAAGAACCGCCCGAACCATGTGCTGTTTGTGGTCAACGCCCTTGTATTTGTCCTAAGAAAGCAAAAGTCAAATTGAAAGATGGCGAAGCAAGAGAAATACAACATATAATTGGCACTTCGTTCTGGAATGCGGACGGAAAACTAATTTCAGCACAGGAATTCTTAGAAAATTTGTTTGGAGAATTGCCAAACTTTTTCAAAAGCGAAGAAGAATTACGACAAATTTGGAGCAATCCGATTACAAGAAAATCCTTACTTGAAAAATTGGACGAAGCAGGTTTTGGCAAAGACGAATTAAAAACACTTCAAAAGTTAATAAACGCAGAAAAGAGTGATTTGTTTGATGTGTTGGAATATGTTTTTAATAGCGACTTTGAACCGATAACACGAGAAGAAAGAGCCACAAGAGCGAAAGCAACAATATTTGCATTACTAAATGACAAGCAGAAAGAATTTATTGAATTTGTATTAACTAAATATGTTGAAGCAGGAGTTTCGGAGCTTGATCAAGAAAAATTACCAATTTTATTGCAGACAAAATATCAATCATTGGAAGATGCAATGGGAATTTTAGGAGACGTTCAGAATATAAGTTCGTTATTTATCGAATTTCAGAAGCACTTGTATGAAACAAAAGTAGCCTAACCAAATGCCAACCCCATACACATTTGCGATTATTTACAAAGTGTTAATTTATTTTGGATCCCTTCTACCAACCCCTCATCGGAAGTCTGCCAAGGCGGCCTGATTTTGCTTATGCCTGAGGGATGTTCTTTGGGGGGCTTACTTTAAGATCCCCTATCCCCGTTCATCCGCCTTGTAGGCGCCTCGGTGGTGGAGGATCCATTGGCTTCGGTGCAGCGGGTTGACGCCTTTGTAAGGACGCTCTTTCCCTTCCCCCTCCGGGCATTCGCGGTATCCCGCAAATTGAAACCGGAGTATTCCCTTCCCCTTGGTGAGGGAGTTGAAGGGGATGCTGTACTCATGGCTTGTGGCTACTGGAACCCAACCACTTACGCGCACCATGCCCTCCTCAAAAACGGGAGTTTCAATGCTGCCCCGCATCTTGTTCATATCCCCGGCAATGCTCCCCAGGGTCTCTTCCGGCGCAAGGATATGGTAACGATAAATCGGCTCCAGCAGCCGGGTGCCGGCACGGCGTAGCCCCTCCATAATACCCATGGGGGTGGCCAGGATAAAGTCCCCCGGACGGCTGTGCATCTCATGGTCCTCCCCCCCCACAAGGGTAATCTTAATATCGGTGACCTCCCACCCCTTGATGCCCTGCCGCAACGCCTGGGGGATGGTGCGCTCAATCTCGTTCTGGTATTTCCGGTGGATCCGGTTAACGCCCACTTCTGAGCGGTATACGACGCCGCTGCCTCTCGCTCCCGGTTCAATGCGAAAGGCCATAACTGCCCAGCAGGGCTTGGGCATGGTGTACTCCACAAATCCCGTCGAAGAGCTTATGGGGGTCTCCTTATAGATAATGGAGGGGGTGTCAAAGCGTACGGCTATGCCAAACCGCTCTTCCAACTCCGCCGCTAAGATCTGCATGCGAATGATCCCCGTAAGGGTGAGGTGCATCTCCCGCTCCTCTTTGTGCCATTGAAACCCGAGGTTCGGATCCTCCGCATCGATATGCCTCAGCGCTTCGCCCAACTTACCGTAGTCTGCCTCCTGCTCGGGATGGATCCGTATGGTGAGTACGGGAGGGATCAGCTTCATCTTTTGGCGTACCCCTGCCGGATTTCCCAGGATGTCCCCGGGGCGAATGTCCGGGATGCCCGATAAAATACCAACGTCGCCGGGGGCAATGGTGCCCATATCCACCTGCTTGGCGGTGAAGTTCTTTTTGATGGTGGCAATCTTGATCTCTTTCTGTTGAGTGTGGTTTAGGATCAAGTCCTTGGTGGTGAGGCTTCCGCTAAAAAGCCGCACATGCGCAAGCCGCCCAAAGGTGGGGTCGTGCTCCACTTTGAAAACGATGGCGGCGAGCTCGTCGGCGGAGAGGGTGGGACTCGCCGGCGGGAAGAGCGTCGTAACGGTGTCTAAAAGTTCCGTGGTTCCAATTTCGTTTTTGGCTATGGAGGCTACCACGGGAACCACCCGCCTCTCTCGGGTCTGACGGAGGGTGTGTTCGATGATCTCTTCGTAGGAGAAGAGATCCCCCTCCAGGTACTTGGCCAGAAAGGCATCGTCACCGATGGCTAACGACTCCAGAGAGAGGGTTCGCAACTCCGGGTCGGCAGCCTCATGGCACCAAAGGTTGGTGATGTTGGCGGAGGATAAGCCCTCTGCCACGGGAGAGTAGAGAACCACCGGGGCGATGGCTAACTCCTTGGAGAGCTGCATAACTACCCGGCGAAAATCCGCACCCTGTCGATCCACCTTGTTGATGACCATGAGGGTGGGGATGCCCATTTTGCGCAACGCCTCCCATAGGAGGTAGGTGTGCGACTGTACGCCCTCCACCGCCGATAGTACAAGGATCGCACTGTCAACGATATAGAGCGATCGTTCCACCTCGGAGACAAAGTCGGCGTGTCCGGGAGTATCCATAAGGTTGAGGGTGTAGTCTTTCCATTGAAAAGATACAGGGGCGGTGCGGATGGAAATGCCCCGTTTCTTCTCCAGGGCCATGCGGTCAGTGGTGGTGGTTCCGGCATCCACGTTACCCTTGGTGCGTATGGCACCACTGGTGTAAAGCATATTCTCGGTCAACGTAGTTTTTCCGGCATCCACATGGGCCAAGATTCCGACATTTAGTATTCCTTTGTTCATAAGAAGAGGATACAAAGATAGCATCCATTTTCAGATGGAAAAAAAATACTACCTTTGCACCCTCGTTGGCGGTGTATGAGGGGGTGCCCTTGCCGTCCAAAGTTGGCCCCATAGTTCAAGGGATAGAACGGAAGTTTCCTAAACTTCAGATTCTGGTTCGAGTCCAGGTGGGGCTACACCTAAGAGTTGCGCAAAGCCGGAGGCTCCCCGGTGTTGCAGAGAAGGATCTCAAGCCCTCGGGATGCTTAGTAGGCGCGCTCGTTTTTCCCTTCAATGTAGTTGATAAAGGATTTGTTAACCACCTTGTTCCCTCCGGGAGTGGGGTAGTCACCCGTAAAATACCAGTCGCCGGTGTGTTCGGGACAACACAGGTGCAGGTCGTCAGTTTTCTGATAGATGATCTTTACCGTGGATCGGATGCCCTTGGGGGTGAGAAGCTCCGATATTTTCCGGTTCATCTCCGCCAGCGACAGGGGTTGGTAGATCTCTTTTACATAGTTTACTATCTGCTCCTTGGGCAGGTGCTCCTGGGCTTTGCATTTTTGGTAAACCTGGTTAATCACCTTCCCCATTTTTTTCTCCTTTAGTAGGGCAATGGCCGCATTAAAGGCGATGAAATCTCCCATCTTGGCCATGTCGATACCATAGCAGTCGGGATAACGTATCTGAGGAGCCGAGGAGACAATGATGATCTGTTTGGGGTTCAATCGATCCAGGATGCGGAGAATACTCTTCTTCAAGGTGGTTCCCCGTACGATGGAGTCGTCCAATACCACCAGGTTATCCAGCCCCGGCCGTACCGACCCGTAGGTGATATCGTAAACGTGGGCAACCAGGTCGTCACGGGCGTTATCTTCGGTGATAAAGGTGCGAAGCTTGATATCCTTAACAGCTACTTTTTCAGCCCGGGGGCGGAATTTGAGGATCTCAGAAACCTTTTCCGGTGTTAAGGAGCCGTTGAGGGCCACAATCCTCTCCGTATTCACCTTATCACAGTGGTTGCGTAACCCTTCCACCAAGCCATAAAATGCTACGGAAGCGGTGTTGGGGATGTAGCTAAACACCGTGTTCTGAATATCGTGGTCAATGGCTTCCAATACTGCGGGCGTAAGCTGAATGCCCAGCTGTTTCCGCTCTTTGTAAATCTCTTCATCGGTGCCTCGGGAGAAGTAGATGCGTTCAAAAGAGCAGGCCTTTCTCGGTTGGGGCGTGGTGTAAGGGACAAGGGTAACCTCCCCACTCTTCCTCATCAGCAATGCGTGTCCCGGATCAATCTCTTTCACCTGTGCACTGGTGAGGTTAAAGGTGGTCTGAATCACCGGTCGTTCCGAAGCGGCCACAATCACCTCCTCATCCATATAGTAGTAGGCGGGCCTGATTCCGGCAGGATCTCGCATCACAAAGGCATCACCATGGCCCAGGATCCCGGCGATGGCATACCCCCCATCCCAATACCTGGAGGATTTCTCCAGGATGTCTCTCAGGTCGATGTGTTCAATGATCTTATCGGTGATCTCGGGTTTTTTGAACCCTTGCTCTTTAAACTTGAGATAGAGCGTTTCGTTCTCCTGATCCAGAAAGTGACCGATCTTCTCCAACATGGTGACCGTGTCGGAAGTCTCCACGGGATATTGCCCAAAGGAGACCAGGCGGTCAAAGAGTTCATTCACGTTGGTAAGGTTAAAGTTCCCCGCAAGAATAAGGTTTCGGGTTTTCCAGTTGTTGACCCGCATAACCGGGTGCAGGTTGCGGATGTCATTTTTGCCGAAAGTGCCATAGCGGAGGTGCCCCAAAAAGAGCTCACCGGTAAAGGGCGCATGGTTTTTCATCCACCTCACATCCCTTAGCCTGCTGGGGTATTTCTCTCGGATCGCTTCGTACTCCTTGTAGGTCTTGCTGAAAAGGCTGTTGATGGGTGTCGAAGCATTGGAGCGCTCTCGATCAATATAGCGCTTTCCCGGGGGCATGTCAAACTTCACACAAGCCATCCCCGCACCATCTTGACCGCGGTTGTGCTGCTTCTCCATTAACAGTTGTAATTTATGGATCCCGTAGAGGGTGGTACCGTATTTGGTGACGTAGTATTGTAGTGGCTTGCGCAGACGAATCATGGCAATTCCACACTCATGCTTTATAGCTTCGCTCATTGAATAGCCTCCGGTATGTAAAAGACAAAAGTACAAAATTCCCCTTATCCCCCTAACGGTATCGTCAGGTTAGGGGTAAATTTATAACTTTGTGAAGCAATATGAATAACGGTGGCGCTGTAGGTATGAGGAATTACCTTCGTGTGGATCTTCTGCATATGGTACTGCTACCCTGAAATGTTTCGTTATGAGAAGAGTTCTTTTTTTGGTAATCCTTCTGGGCATGCAATGGCTTGTCCTTGGTCAGGTGGATAAGAGTGATTGGCAAGGAGGTGTCCCCGAAGGGTGTACGTCGGTGACCGTTGGCCGCTTGGCCTCCTTTGATGGTTCCGTGATAACCAGCCATACCGATGATTCCCATCGTACCCGTTCGTGGATGGATATCCAACCTCCGCGGAAATACCCTGCCGGAGCTACAGTAAAGATGTATAAGCGGGAGAAGGATAATAGCCAAGCTATGCCCGCCTATGGCCATCGTGAGATTGGTACAATTCCTCAGGTGGAGGAGACTTTCGGTTATATTAACACGGCTTATCCCTGTATGAATACCCGTCAGCTGGGGATTGGGGAGTCCACCTTTGGCGGACGGGAAGAGTTACAATCCGATGCGGGGCTTGTGGATTGTCAACGCCTGTGCAAACTGATGCTAGAGCGTTGCGAAACTGCGCGGGAAGCCATTAAGATGGCTGATGCCCTTACAAAAGAGTATGGCTGGAATGATGCCGGTGAGTGTTTGACCATTGCCGACACCAAGGAGGTGTGGCACTTCGAAATTGTGGGACCGGGCAAAGGAGAGGTCGGCGCTGTATGGGTAGCACAACGGGTACCGGATGACCATATCTCCGTCAATGCCAACGCCAGCACCATTCGGCAGATTGACTTAGAGAATCCCGACTATTTCATGGCTTCCGATAATGTCTTTGAGGTGGCTCAAGCCAAAGGATACTGGGATCCGGCACAAGGGCCCTTCTCCTTCTGTGAGGCCTATGCTCCCCATAGCCGCGCTTCGGTGGCCGCATGGCGTCGCGAGTGGCGGGTGTTTGATTTGCTGGCACCGTCGTTGAAGTTGAACCCCATGGCCGGCAACTACCCCTTCTCGGTAAAACCGGATAAGAAGGTGACGTTGCAACAACTGGTGGACCTCTTTAAAGACTACTACGAGGATACACCCTACGATATGACCAAAGATCTGTTGGTGGCCGACAAGGAGGGCAAAGCGGTGATCTCCCCTCTGGGTAATCCGTTTATGCCCTATGATATGTTGGAGATGCTTCGCATCAATGGTGGATGGGGTGCCCTGGGTGAGCGGACCATCGCCCGGTGGTACACCATGTATGCCACCATTATCCAATGCCGCGACTGGCTTCCGGATCCCATTGGCGGCGTGGTGTGGCTGGCTCAAGACAACGTAGCCACTTCCCTCTATGTGCCCGTTTATTGCGGGGTTACCGATGTGGCGAAACCCTATAAAACGCCGGGGCGTGTCAATGGATTTACCCGCGAGTCCGCCTGGTGGGCCTTTAACCGTTTAGGCACGTTGGCTGCTCAACGTTGGGGCGATATGCGACACGATGTGGATGCGGTTTGGAATCCCCTTCAAGCCAAACTCTTCGTGGAGCAAAAAACCGTGGAAGCGGAAGCACAACGCATTTATGAGACCCAAGGAACCCAAGAGGTGGTAAAGTTTCTTACCGACTACTCCACGAGGTGGGAAGAGAAGGTGGTTAAACGCGCCTGGAGACTGGGCGACGAGCTGTGGACAAAATACGACGAGAAGTTTTAGGGCCTACTTATGAATGAAATAAAACGTAAAAAACGACAGATCCCGCACACCTACGTGGTCGTATTTGGGGTCATTCTGCTGAGTGCCCTTCTCACCTGGTTTGTGCCTGGAGGGGAGTATGTGGTAAAATCCGTGCAGAATGCAGAGGGCGTGGAAGTGGAACAGGCCGTATTTCAGTATGTGGATGCTCAACCGCAAACCTGGCAGGTCTTTGGAGCCATGTTCAAGGGGTTCGAAAAACAGGCAGGGATCATCATCTTTATCTTTATCATCGGGGGTGCCTTTGGCATACTGAATGCCAGCAAAGCCATCGATGTGGGGATCATGAGTTTCCTGAGGTGGACACGTAAGTTAGAGCGTTTCCGGGTGATCCGGTTTATAGGGGTGGACAATATCATTCTAACGTTGGTCTATGCGCTCTTTTCTACCTTTGGTGCGGTTTTTGGCATGAGCGAAGAGACCATCGCCTTTATCATTATCATCATACCGTTGGCGATCTCCATGGGGTACGATAGTATTGTAGGGGTAAATATGGTCTTTGTGGCAGCCGGCTTGGGCTTTGCTGGTGCCATCTTAAATCCCTTTACCATTGGGATTGCTCAGGGCCTTGCCGGCCTACCCCTTTTCTCCGGCATTGAATACCGTCTGTTTATGTGGATTGTCCTTACGGTGGTGGGGCTTTTATGGCTCCTTGTCTATGCCCGGAAAGTTAAGAGAAATCCGCGCCGTTCTCTGGTCTATGAAGACGATGCCTATTGGCGCGCCCGCGGCGAGGCTCAAGGTCAGGAGACGGCTTATTATACGCCCCGTGCAGCTTGGATCACCTACTTTTTTATCCTGGTGTGCCTGCTTCTCTTTTCATACTATTACACCATCACGGTGATGAAAATCGGAAACAGTGAGTGGTCAGGGCCGATCATTCCTATAGCTACCGGGCTTTTCGCCATATTGGGCTTTGTTGCCCTGCGTAAGTCTGTTCATTTTTATATCCTAACACTGCTCGCCATGACCATCCTCTTTTTGGTGGTAGGTGTGATGGGATACGGTTGGTATATCATGAAGATTGCGGCTCTCTTCTTGGCGCTGGGGATCTTTAGTGGAATGGCCAAAGGGGAATCGGCAAACATGATCACCAAGCTCTTTTTGGAAGGCTCCAAAGATATCCTTTCAGCGGCCCTTATTGTCGGGCTTGCCGGTGGTATTGTGGTGATTTTGGAAGATGGCCGGGTGATCGACACCCTGCTTCACGGCATGGCGCAATCCATGCAGAATGTGGGTCAAATAGGGGCCGTGGGCGTGATGTATGTGATACAGACCGTGATCAATATTGCTATCCCCAGCGGTTCGGCCAAGGCGGCTATTACCATGCCGGTGATGGCGCCGTTTAGTGATCTGATTGGCCTCTCCCGGCAGGCTACGGTGGTGGCCTTTCAACTGGGAGATGGATTTACCAATATGATTACGCCTACCTCCGGCGTGCTTATGGGCGTGCTGGGCGTGGCTAAAATTCCCTATGAGAAGTGGGTGCGGTGGATCGGCCCCTTTATGGTGCTGCTCATCGTGCTGGGTTTCCTTCTTTTGATCCCCACTGTAACTATGCATCTTAACGGTTTTTAGTATGTTTACCAGAGAAGAAGAAAAAGCGTTACGATTGGCCTTCTGGCACCAGTTTGAGGCCTTTAGCCGCGCAAAAGGGCGAAGAAAAAAATGGCTTATGCAGAATACCGGGATCACTCCTGTGAACTTAAAATTCGACTTGGATAGGGAGCGGGCCTTGGTGGGCGTGGATATTATGAGCCGAAGCTTAGAGCGGCGTATTTACTATTATGAGAAGTTCGAAAGCCTAAAAACCCTGCTCCGGGAGGCTATGGGGCAAGAGGTGATATGGGACCTGGAGTATCCTGTCGCCCCGGGAAAAGAGATCGCCCGGATCTATGTGGTGCTGCCCGGAGTGGACATCTATAACCAAAAGACCTGGGAAAAAACCTGGGCCTTTTTCTATGAAAAAATGACCGCTTATTCGCTTTGCCGCTGATTATGGAACCAACTAAGCGCCGTTTTTTCTTCTTTTCTCCTGTTTAGGAAGCTTGTTCAGGGTAAGAATGTGATAGCGTTAAAATTTTATTTTTCAATATCTTTCAGGATTTCCGCACGGTATAAAGGGAAACTTTCTTGCGGAGTTGTCCCATAAGCGGAAAATTTTACTAATTTCATCCGCCGTAAAAATAAAAATGGGGAACCATTTTAGGATCTCTGCGGATTAATGGTTTTTTCGTAGAAACGGTAAATAACAAACACTAAAACAAATTAAACGATGGAATTCTTGATGATTGCTGCGGTTGTATTGGTGATAGTCATTCTTGTGGTGGTTATGTACAACGGCTTGGTACGAAAACGTAACGAAGTGGATAATGCCTTTGGAGGCATGGATGTGCAACTGAAAAAACGGTATGACCTGATCCCTAACCTTGTGAGTACGGTGAAACAGTATGCGACCCACGAACGTGAACTGTTGACTCAGGTAACGGAGATGCGTGCGAAAGCTGTAAATGGAGAGCTCTCCAATGACCAAAAAGTAGCGTTGGATAACCAAATATCCGCCCATATGCGAAATATTATGGTCGCGGTAGAAAACTATCCCGATTTGAAAGCCAATGATAACTTCTTGAACCTGCAACGTACATTGAATGAGGTGGAGTCGCAGATATCCGCCGCCAGACGTACCTATAACGCAGTGGTGACCGATTTTAACAATGGTATCCAAACCTTCCCCAATAGTATTATTGCCGGGATGATGAAACTGGAGCCTAAGGAGGTCTTTGTAATTCAAGAGGCTGAAAGACAAAATGTGGACGTAAGCAGCCTCTTCTAAGGGTATGATGCAGGGGGAGAGAGAATGCCATAGATATTGGGATTCCCTCTTCGCCATGGCCTAAGGAAGGTATTAATGGTTAGGATGAAACATCCATGATCGGTTTTTAGACACATAACAGAATGATTATGGGGACGGAAGTCGGAAGACCGAAGACAATTTTTTGTGAACGTTGCAATTAACCCAAGCCCAAGGCTAACAGCTAAAAGCCTAAGGCTACAACAGATAAACAGATGAAAGAAATGACATCATCAAATAAACTAAAGGACTTGTATGAAAGCGATCTTAAACCTCAATTGGAGGGGATGGAGAAGGATCGTAAAGAGGTAAAAAAATGGAGAAACTTGGCCATTACAGCTTTGGTATTGGCCTTTTTGAGTTATCAGCTTGCTCAAAACAACTATTACCTTATTTTAGTGGGACTCTTTATTATTGCTGCTATCTACCTGGGAATTAGGTTTAAGGCAGCGAATAGCAGTTATAAAGAGAAATTTAAATCACAGATTGTCCAAAAAATTGTAGCTTTTATCAATCCGGATTATACGTATAACCCAAGAGGTTACGTTCCGGCGACGGAATACCATAGCTCAGGTATTTTTCCTCCCCAAGCGGATCGCTATAGGGGAGATGATCTGGTCAAAGGAGTGATCGAAAAGACCCCCTTTAGTTTTTCGGAAATTAAGAGTGAAGAAAAAAGGGAGACAACGGATGATGATGGTCATAAAAAGACGGAGTGGAGAACTATTTTTAAAGGACTATTTTTCGTCGCTGAGTTTAATAAACATTTGACTGAACGCACCTTTGTGGTTCCGGAGAAGGCTCATACTAACCTCTTGGGTAAGGAAAAAAAGGGGGTCAGCCGTTATGGTAAACTGGTTAAACTTGAGAATCCCGAGTTTGAGAAGATCTTTTCTGTTTACGGAAGTAGTCAACAGGAGGCACGCTATATTCTTACTCCGGTCATGATGGAGGCCATGAGCCATGTGCAACAAACCTATAAGCTGAAAATGTCGTTCTCTTTTGTTGGCGATAAGGTCTATTGTGCTATCCCTTTCAGTAGGGATATGTTTGAGCCGAGAATAGGAAAGGGCGTTGATTACCGGGATATAGAAGAGATGTACATGCTCTTTAGCTTAATTGAAACCATTGTTAAAGAGATGAATTTGAATACGAGAATTTGGACGAAAGCGTAACGTGGTGAAAGGAGTGTGTTTTTGAAGTGCTCCCTCCAATGCTTATTTCATGGAAATTTGATGATGCCTATAAGAGGGGTGGCTCTTTGTTGATGGGTTCTTTTGTGGGAGGTAAAGGAGAAGATGGCGTTTTTTCCCATGAGTCGTATGTTGAGGAGATCCTTGAAAAATAGAGCAGATGATTGCTTATCAAGAGTTAAAAAAGGTTTATGAGGATCAACTCCAGCCTCAACTTTCAGGGATGGAGGCCGATCGCAAAACGGTAAAAAAATGGCGGGGACGTGCCCTCGTCTTGTTGGCCGTATCGCTTCTTTTTCTGGGAGTACTGCTGGTGAGTTTATTGGCTGCTACAAAGTATTCGATAATCTCCGGGATGTTTGGGGTAACGTTTTCTCTGGTTGTTATCATTCTTAGCCTTATGCTGGCGTCTATCTTTGCCTTAATCGCTCTCTTACGGTATAATAAAATGAAGGAGGTGTTTAAAAAAGAGGTGATTACCCGAATTGTGGCACTCCTGAACCCTGAATTTGAATACCAAGCAAAAGGGTTTGTCCCGGAAGCGCATTATCTCGCCGCTGGCTTTTTTCCTGACACGCACGATCGTTATGGTGGTGATGACCTTATTACCGGTGTCATTGATAAAACTCCGTTTCTCTTTTCCGACCTGAAAGTAGAGGAGAAAAAGAATAAAAAGCAAATGGATGAGCGTAAGGTGATGGTGTGGAAATCCCTCTTTAAGGGACTATTTTTTGTGGCGGAGTTTAACAAATCACTTAATGAGAATACCTTTGTGGTTCCGGAAAAGGCTCATACCGATTTCTTGGGTAAGGAGAAAAAAGGGGTTAATCGTTACGGTAAGTTGGTTAAACTTGAGAATCCCGAGTTTGAAAAGATCTTTTCTGTTTACGGAAGTAGTCAACAGGAGGCACGTTATATTCTTACCCCGGCCATGATGGAGGCTATTGTTAATGTGCATAAAATGGGGGGATTTCAGATGATGTTCTCCTTTGTGGGCTCTAACGTGTATTGTGCTATTCCCAGAAAGAGAGACACCTTTGAGCCCAAAGTAAGCCGGAGTGTTGAGTACAAGGATGTGGAAGAGATGTATATGCTCCTTCATCTGATCGAAACCATCATCAAAGAGATGAACCTGAACACCCGAATCTGGACGAAAGAGTAGCAGGGTATGGGGGGGCGTAGTGCCCTTGTATTATCGTTGAATTTTCTTATTGTTTTAGGACTTTGTGGCTGACCCTATGCGTGTCGGAATATAGGGTAACGTTGTACACTCCCTGATCCCAGTCCGATGCATCAATGGCGTAGTGACGGGACCCCACGGGTTCTGAGAAGAGGATTCTTCCCAGCATATCACAAACGGTGATACGCGTAAGAACGTGTGCGGACTCTATTTCTAGAAGATCCTTTACCGGATTGGGGTAGAGGTCTATATTCGCCATTTCCGGTGCCTCTTGTAGGCCGATGAGTGGTGCTATGAGGATCTGCTCCTTCACGATTTGACCGTCGAGGATAACATCATGGGAGATCTCATCAAAGAAAGCTCCTTCTGGGAAAAGGATCGAACAATGAATAAGAGTGAAACTCTCCAGGTCTGCGATAGATCCGTCCCTTCCGCCGGTTGCTTCCACATCGGAATTCCTGATGATTAAATGTTCACCCGATTCGCCGTTAAGTCCGGTAATTCCCCAGTTGACCCCTGTGGCCTTTATGCCGCACTCTTTGATCTGGAGTTGTGCCTTTAAGTAAATGGCAATCAGGTCATCTTCCGATCCCCCAATGGCGAGGTATCCGGGCCCCACAATGTCGGTATCTGCCTCCATCTCAAAGGATGAAATGGCATTGTCCCCTCCTATTTTTATGGTTAATCCTTCAACTCCCGGGTTATAAATGGCTAAAAGTTGGTCATCTTGTATGGTGGCATTTTCAAGGGTGAGCGTTTGGGTCTCGGGAGTATAAAATACCGTTCCGCTCACTCCCTCTATCACGGTTAAGTCAGCGGCGTTATCGGCAGTGACTTGTACGCCGATGAGGTATAAATCATAGGCCTGTGCCAATGCCGTATTGCCAATGAACAAGCCAATGATAAGCAGTAAACTGATGGGTCGAAGATAGGCTTTCATGGTGATCTGTGTTTGATGATAAATACGCTCTGTAAGCAAAGATACGCTTTCTCGTGCAATCTGTGGGGGGCGTTTCCCTTTTTTTCAGAGCCCCATCGTGTAAAAAATGGACACTCGAGTGTCTAATCCTTTTATGGTGTTACTTTTTTAATATCGTTGTTTAATAGAGAATTATAGTTATGGCATGATAATGGCTTGTGAATCCATAAGAAGAAGTACCGAGTCACTGGGATAACCAGGTTATCACAAAGTGAGGAAAATAAGCTAACTTGCGAGAGTGGAGTTAATCAACGGAGGTATGAAGGGCCTTTGTGATTGTCCGCGAGACCCATAGCGAGAAGAGTAATGATGAAATGGAGAACCCCCTTTCCCTCCCTAATGGCCTTAATTTGGTTGATTGCTGTTGCTTCGTGCAGTCATAACAAGATGAGACAAAACGAGGAGGTGGTAAGGGATGCTTTGCTGGCACAAGAGGCGGTTATCATGGAACAAAAGCGATTGGAGGCGGAAAGGGCTAAGGCCTTTGCCGATTCGATTGCCCAATTGCCTCAAGGTCTATATGTGCAGGCCGATAGAAGCGTAGAGCCCTTGCACCCTCCCTTGGTGTTTGATGTTGAGGAGGCGCGCACAAGAATAAAGCCCGTCCGCTACTCGCAACTGGGGAGCACGGTGCGCTATATAAAGTTGTCTCATAACCTAAAGCCGGCGTTCTTCCACGGGGCAGAGGCCTTGTTAACCGATGATGGAGTGGTGATTTCCGCTTCCGGAGGAGTAGCCTGTTTTGATGAGATGGGACTCTTTAAAGAGGTTGTCTGTGCCAATAGTCCCTCCTCCGCAAGGAGGGGGTTAGTTTGGGTTGGGCAAGGGAAAAAATCGATGGATTACAGAGGTGTGTATGGAGCGCCTTTTGTCATAGGACATAAGATCTATTACCGATACCTGGATGAACCCAATGATCAGGCCTGGATTATGGAGTATGACCTGTTGCACCCCCCCTCAATAGCCGTGCAACAAGGGGTAGAGCAGTGGCGGGGCGTAACCCCCAAGGGAAAACGTAAAACCCGACTTCATACAAAGATCAATTGGCTGGAAAGGGAGATGATCCCCCTGGATGAGTATCATTGGGTGTCCCACAAAACAAAGTGGAACTCCAGCAAAGTGGGCTATTTCCTCTCGGTACATAACTTCTCGGGCGATACCGTTTGTCGCTTAAAGGATTTTGACCCTGTTAAAAACCATACGGGTTCTACCTATCGGGGCGTTGAGGGGGGGGAGGGGGACCTATACCGCTTGAAAGGGCAGCTGCATGTTCGTCAAAATCTTAACGATACCATTTATCGGTTTGAATCGGTAAACAGGGTAAGGCCGCTCTATGTGGTGGATTTTGGCAAAAGAAAGATCGGTTCTTCAACCATGGGCCTCTCTCCCCGGTTCGAACTCAAAGAGAAGTTTGTACATTATAGCCTGTTGGAAACTAATCGGTTTGTTTTTGTTTTCTACACCCAGGATTATGCGTGTCCCATGACGGCAAAGAGGGGCACCCTTCTATTCAATAGTTTTGTGTATGATAAAATCACCAACGAACAGTTTCACACCTATATCGACGAAAAGCCCGACTATACGCCCGGATCAAGTTTTTCTTTTCCCCGGCCGCCTCGAAAGGGAATCATAAACGACCTGGATTACGGCATTACCACATGGGATTTTAAACAAACCGAAGGGGGAAAACTGTACAAATTGCTGAAGGGAGAAGAGCTCAAAGCGCATATACAATCGGTGCCGGGAAACCCTTCTTCCACGCACAAGAACTTACTCAAGAAGATTGCAGAAACCTCAGCAGATGACGACCTTTTTTTAATGATAATTGAATAGCCATGCAGAATACGTTTCGGTTTTTATCTTTTGGAAAAAGGGGCAAGCACCCCATTTATGATTTCATCGTCATATGCGGGTTTACTGTGGGGATCGCAGCTACATTGCTTATCTACCTATGGGTGGATAGCGAAACCCACTATGAGGCTTGTCATACCGATAGTCAACGTACATACAGGGTGTTATCGTTATCAAAAAATGGAACGTCCATTCAAAAGAGCGCGGCAAGTTATCCCGCTTTGGCTGAAAATCTAAAAAAGGATTATGCCCGGATAGTGCAAGCCGCCTCATTGGCATACAGCTCTGAAGACTCACCGTTGTACGAGGAGGGAGGGCAGCGAAAGATAGAAGCCCGCAGTCTGCGGGTGAACGACGATTTTTTTGCCATCTTTGATGGGTTCCCCTTTCTGGAGGGCAACGTGCAGACGGCGTTAAATACTCCCAACAGTGTGGTGCTGAGCGAGCATACCGCAAAAAAGTTATTTGGCGATAATCCGGCACTGGGAAAGACGTTGATTAGCGATAAATACGTTAAAGAGACCTATACGGTAACCGGGGTGTTGCATATTCCCCATGATACGCATATCCATTTTGGATATATTCTACCCGGGAGGCACGAAGGCCCTTGGGCTTATGCCAACGATTTTCGGTTGACGAGCCATGTGCATACCTATATCAAATTGGCAGAAAATGCCTCCATTGATGAGGCTTTTGTGGAGAGCATCCGCGATTATATCACCGCTCATACCGGAAAATCCGATAAGTTGCTCTTTCAACCGCTGGGCAATATCCACCTTTACAGCGATTACGAACCCTCTCTTTACGATCGGAATATCAGCCACTATAAGTATGTATGGATCTTCTCCCTATTGGCTTTTTTAATCATCTTTATGGCCTCTTTCAACTTTGCTGCACTTGAAACTGCTCGCTCCACCGAGAAATACAAGGAGATGGGGGTACGAAAGGTGAATGGCGCCACACGGGGGCAGTTGATAGGGTACGGCCTGCGACAATCGTTGTGGCAAGCCTTGCTTTCAGGGGTGTTGGCATACGGTGTGGTCTTGCTCTGTTTACCCCTTGTGAACCAACATCTCTATACCGATCTGCATCCGCCTTTTTCTATTGGATTTTGGCTTAAATTCTTGTTGTTTCTCTTCGCAGTGGGGGGGATTGCCGGCCTCTATCCGGCTATATATGCCGCTTCTTTTCAACCTACCTCCCTTTTTCAAGGCCGTACGGCTACAAGCCCTCGGAAATACTTAATTGAAGCCTTGGTATTGGTGCAATTTGTCATCGCCCTCGGTTTTATGATGGGTACTACAATGGTGGTGCGCCAACTAAACTATATGCAAAACAAAGATTTGGGCTTTAATCATGCCGATGTATTGGTGGTGCCTACCGGCTTGTGGTACGACAACCGGGATTTTAAAAACGAACTGCTCAAGCATCCTTATATCTTGTCGGTGACGGCCAGTACCTACGCCCCGCTGGATTACCATTGGCAAACAGCCTACGCAATTCGCCACAAAGGGGAGTGCGATAGCATAAGCGTTACCAGGGTGTGTGTGGATGAAGATTTCGCTAAGACCTATGGCCTTGAGGTGGTGAAGGGTGAGTTTTTAAATATCACCTATGCTGATTATTGGAAAGAAGTCTCCAAAGAGGATGATGAATTGCTCTCCATCCCCATGGTGATCAACGAAACGGCAGAAAAGTTAATGGGATTTGAGAATCCTATTGGTCAGCGTGTGGGGCATAACGTGATTGTGGGGGTGGTGAAGGATTTTCACTTTAGGCCGCTGCATCATGTCATTGGCCCCATGATACTGGTGAATGACCCGGAGAACATCATGACCGTTAATATAAAAATGGTTTCAAAGGATAGAGCCGGGACGCTTGCTTATATCAGGGAAATTTATGCAAAGTACCGGGATCAACGGGCCTTTACCTACGCCTTTTTTGATGAGATGCTAAAGGCAGAATACCGGGATGAAATACGCCTAAGAAACCTTATGTTCCTTTTCTCTCTGATGGCTGTCTTTATGGCCTTTCTTGGCATTATGGGGATGTCGCTCTTTTTTATCCGACGCCGTACCAAAGAGATTGGTATTCGAAAAATCAATGGAGCCGGCGTTATGGAAGTGATGCTACTGCTCAATAAGGAGTTTGTGTGGACGGTACTTATTGCCTTTATCATTGCCTCTCCCATCGCCTACTATGCCATGAGCAAATGGCTGGAGAACTTCGCCTATAAAACAGCTTTAAGCTGGTGGATCTTTGTGCTGGCGGGCGTGTTGGCATTAGCCATCGCCCTGTTTACGGTGAGCTGGCAGTCGTGGCGAGCCGCAACCCGTAACCCGGTGGAAGCGCTGCGCTATGAGTGATCTCGTTACCTCCGAATCTGTTCGTTATAGACAGACACTCTTTATGGGATAGCTTCATGAAAACAGATTATTGTGAATAAAAGAGTCGTAAGATGTGCCATTATTTGATACTATTGCGTTTGTGGAGGTGGTAGGGAGGTGTTTAATCTTTTGTTGATTAGTTGGTTAGTGGTTGTGTTTGATAAACAGTGAATATTTAGATGTAAAAATCCTTGTGAAATAAAAGAAATAATCATTAATTGCTTCACTGTAACTGGATGATTAAAAAAGAGAAAAAATGAAGCGAAACAGATTCTTTCCATTGTGGGTAATGGTGTTTTTAGGGATTCTTTGTGCTTGTTCAAAAACGCCTCCAAGAGTAGCTTATGAGGTTCCTCAAGAGCTAAAAGCGGATGAAGAAGCCGTGGACCTGATAGAGGAGATGGCAGCTACTGTCTATGAAATTAATGAAGGGATGGCAGAGTCTATGAAGACTGCCATTGAATTTAAAAGAAAATTTGGGAATGGGGAGGACGTTTCCTCTATAGGAAAATGGGGTGGTATCTTTGGTATGATCAAGAGTATGTTTAAGGTTAACAGGATCGCCGAAGCACAAGAGAACCTCGAAACACTTAAAGTAAAGGCCAATGTGCTTAAAGAGTCTCTGGCTTTTAGTCAAATAAGTGCTCTGGATACAGCGATGGCGCATATCGAGGGACAGATTGGACAGATTGATGTTGAGGCTTTGGGCTTGACGGAAGAGGAGATAAAAGAGTTTGGAGGGGAGGACGGTAGATTGAGGATCGGGATGGGTGATGAGGAGGAAATAACGGAAGAGGAGTTGGCGGAAATGAGTCCGGAAGCGCGAGAACGGATCCTTATGGATGAGGAGATGTACAGGGAGAGAGAAGCCTATCTTGAGAGTCAGGGTATTGAAGAAGAAGCTGATACCTCATCGAATGAACTCGATTGGCCCCCATGGTTGAGCATTGCGATTCCCATTCTGACGTTGGGGATTATCATTATGATTCCTCTGGTAAAGGGTATAAAAGTGATCAAGTCGTTGGTGAAAAGAGCAAAATAGGGAATAGGTGAAAAACGCTCGGGATTGGCCGGTGTTCCATGGCGAGAAAGACCGTTATAAAATCGCCTCCTCCTTAAAATACAACATTTCCCAAAATGTAGTATTACGCTGCTGTTGCGTAAAAAAATAATTAGCGTCCGTCTATAAAGTCCGACTTCTTCGTTACGTTTGTCTTCCCAATGCTCATTTACTTTAGTAAATTCCCCTATTTCAGCCTTTGCTAGCCTCGAATTCGGACGTTCTATACAGCCTCTTCTCAAAACGTTGACTTTATGGACAGACACTATTTAGGCATTAACAGATTTACAAAAGCTAAGAGCCAAAGGCTAAAAGCTAATATGCTGTAAATAAATACTAATGAGGAATGCTAAATAACTAAGCTATCCTTTATTGCAAAAACTTTCGGACGGTAAAAAAATAATTGCTCCCTTTGAGAAGAATCTTGATCCCTTGGATATTTGGCACTTTTCTTGCAAGGACTACCTATAAATAAATGGAAATGATGGTTAGAATTTATGTTGTGATATTGGCCTCTCTTTTGGCCTTTTCAGCCAGTGCTGGCGAAAAAAAGAGGGTATTAATCATCGGAATAGACGGATGTCGCCCCGATGCCTTAGTGAAAGCTTATACCCCCAATCTTGATGCCTTAATGAGTAATGCAACCTATTCGTTGGATGCGCTGACCAAACCTCCCACCGTTAGTGCAACGGGCTGGTCCTCCGTACTAACAGGCGTTTGGGGCGATAAGCACGGGGCCACCGACCACAACAACTTTGGCCATACGCATTACGATCAGTATCCTGATATATTTAAGTTTATAGAGGATTCCAATCCTGCGTTACATACGGCATCTTTAGTGGTGTGGAACCCGATCAATGACAAGATTGTACGCTATGCCGATTTTGAAGAGAATTTCGAAGCCGATAGCACCATGGCTGACGCAGTGGCCAAACGTATGGAAAATGGTGACGACGATGTGCTCTTTATTCATTTTGATGCCGTTGACCACTCCGGCCATTATCATGGTTTCGACCCCGCCATAAAACCGTATATAGAGACCATAGAGGCCACGGATGTGCTCATTGGACAGATACTGGACAGTATGCGTAAGCGTCCGGACTTTAAGGATGAAGAGTGGTTGATCTTGGTTACCCCCGACCATGGCGGTACCCAAAAGGGTTCCCATGGAGGGGAATCCTTCGAAGAGCGAAATATTTTCTTTATCGCAAGTGGAAATACCATTGCAAACAAGAAGATAGAGAAAACTTATAACGAATCTACTCACGCGTACGATTTTTCCCGAACACCAAGGATTGTGGATGTCCCGGCTACCGTGTTGGCCTATCTGGGGATCCCTATTCCTGCCCATTTCGACGGGAAATCAAGGTTGTAGCAAAGAGGATACGAGTCAATACTGGAAGAAGATAATGAAATTAGGGTATTATTTTCGGGGGAATAAATTCCATCGTCTTATAAACGCTGTGGGGTTAGGGGTCGCATTGGCTTCTCTTTTGGTGGTTCTGCTTTATGTGCAACGGGAGTTTAGTTATGACGCATTTCATTCCAAAGCGGATAGGATTTTTCGATTGACCCTCAATACCAATACCGGTGCCAGTGCCATGCATGCCGCGAGGGTTTACGGTGCATGGCCCTTCGAGATGGCAGCAACCTATCCCTCGGTGGAAAAGATAACGCGCTTGGTGCCCTATAGACGCTGTGCGGTGGCCATCGATGAGGAACTCTTCTATTCAGAAAATGCCTTTGCTACAGATAGTACCTTTTTTGAGGTCTTTGATTTCGAGGTGCTGTTGGGAAAAAAAGAGGGGAGCTTTTCTGCTCCCGGAGAGGCCTATATTACTGAAAGCCTGGCCAAAAAATATTTCGGATCCGTGGATGTGCTGGGGAGAACCATAACCCTTACCGGTCGGCAGGATTCGGAGGCCTATGCCTGCACAGTACAAGGGGTATTGGCGGATTTTCCCCGCAACTCGCACTTTCATGCAGAGATCTTGACTTCGCTCCCCCGTGCGGGCAACATGGAGCGATGGGCTTATACCTATCTCCTTTTGAAGGATCCCCAGGATGCGGCAGCCATTGTTGCTGCAGAACAAGCGGAGTGGGACCGAGAGGCAACGGATAAAACCGCCCCAACGATCCATCTGCAAAACATACAGGATATTCATTTGAGAAGCCATAAAACCAGGGAGTTGGAGAAAAACAGGGATATCCGCTCCATCTATATGCTTGTGAGTGGCGTGGTGATTATTCTGTTAATTACATTGGTGAATTTTGTCAACCTGAAGCGAGTGGCTTTTCTCTCTTCCCTGTCGGCTTTTAAGATAAAAATTATTAATGGGGCCAAGGTCTCCACCCTTATCAAAGAGCAGTTGTTGCAGATGATCCCCTTGGTGATGGCCTTCTTATCGCTGGCTCTGTCTCTTCTGTATGTGGTGAATGACGCTCTCCACCTCGGATTGGTGATGCGGGAGGTCTGGTGGAGTGCCCTCTGGATCATTCTTTTCTTTGTCTTGGGGGTGCTGTTGTTATCGGTGTATCCCTTTTTCTTCAATCGTATTGAGAAGCGTATCGGCTACACACCCCGGCAGGGGCGCGTCTATCTCTTCCCGTTGGTGGTTCAGTTTACTCTGGCTATGGTGGCTCTCACGGCAACAATTGTCCTTGATAAACAGTTGCACTTCTTGCAGCATCAGCACCCGGAGGCAGATAATGAAGATATGATTGTGATCCCCTATAATCAAATGGCGGTGCATCAACGCTATGAGGTGTTGAAGACTAAGTTGCTGGAAAGTCCCGGCATCGAAATGGTGAGTTGTGCCATGGAGGAGCCCGGAGGTGATATCAATGATGGATTTCCGTTTATTCTTGAGGGGATGGAGCAGACGGATCCTCCTCTTCATATCAATGTATTGACCACCGACGATAACTTCTTCCAACTGCTGGATATTGATGCTCTTGCCGGTTCTTTGGAGGTGAAGGGAATCCCCGGTTTAGCGTGGGAGAAGAAGGCTTGGGATTTGAGCTATCTTGAAGCGTATCAGCCTGAAAAGAAGGCGTTGATTGCGAAGCTGAGAGAAGAGGTGGAGGGATATAAGGGGCGCTATATCGTCAATGAGAGTGCTCTTAAGATGTGGGGCATTGCCGACCCTCAAGAGGCTATTGGTCGGATGTTCCGACTCGACTACCACATGCCGCACGTCTTCCCCGAAGGGGAGATCATTGGTGTGGTGCCCGATTTTCACTATACGAACCTGCACCGCAAAGAGCGGCCGTTGGTGGTGATCCCCCAACTTAATTTTAGCACGAACTACCTGGTCCGATTTCGTCCCGGCTTGAGGGAGCAGGCGCTGGCAGACCTTCGGCGGGTGTGGCAAGAGGTCAACCCCGATATGCCATTGAACTACCGCTATGTCTCTGATACCTATCAGCGTGTCTATGAGGAGGAGTACAGCCAGGCAAGATTGTTGGGTTGGTTTAGTCTGATGGCGCTCTTTCTGGTGGCCCTGGGGATCTATGCCATTGCAAGTTTTAACATTCAACGGGTGACCAAGGAGATTGGTATTCGGAAGGTAAACGGCGCAACGGTAAAGAGTATCCTGGTGATGCTTAATAGAGGCTTTGTAAAGTGGGGAGTAATGGCCTTTCTCGTGGCAACGCCTATCTCCTATTATGCCATGAATAAATGGTTGGGCAATTTTGCCTATAAAATGACGCTTAGCTGGTGGATCTTTGCTTTGGCAGGGCTTTTGACACTCTCTATCGCCCTGCTCACCGTGAGTTGGAAGTCGTGGCGTGCCGCAAGAAGGAACCCGGTGGAGGCGTTGCGGTATGAGTAGCTTCGGCACATTTGTGGGTTGCTTTGGGGTAACCCTTTGGATATCAAATGTACATCTGTAGCGGGTTATTTTCTTGTAATTTCTTTGTTTTGTACCTTTGCCCCGTTGAACTCATTGGATGTTTCGCACTTGGTGAAGAGGCTTTCCCTGTTGGGATAACGCGTTTGGCTCCTTGTGTGGATTGAAGATACGAACAAGGTTTTATGAGAATTAGAAAAGCATTTCGTTTTGAGGGTGCCCACGTGGTGCGCAACTGCTCCTCTCAACGCTGTAAATATAACATCCACGGTCACTCTTATGGCGTAGAGGTTACCATTCACTCCAATAAGCTGGATAACGGATATATGGTCATGGACTTTATGCTGTTGGACAAGGTGAAACTCTTGATAGATAGTTTTGACCACTCCTATAGCCTATGGGAGAAGGAGCGCACTGATTTTAAATCCTGGATCTATCAAAACACGGAGCGTGTTGCCGAAATTCCGGTCTCGCCCTCGGCAGAGGGATATGCCCTTATGTTTTTCTTTATTATTGATAAAATATTGAAAAACACGGTCTTCCGGAATAATGAAGGGGCCATAAAACTTTATTCTGTAAAGGTTCACGAGACTAGTACCGGGTTTGCAGAGGCCTTTGAAGAGGATCTTTCGCTGGTGGATTTCTCCCTCCAGGAGATTCGTTTCTCCGATGCCATTGAGAAGGAGTGGAGTGAAGAGTGGTGGAATGCGTTGAAACAGGGGATACCCTATAACAATCCTGAAGTTATTCAGAATCTATAGCCTTGAAAAAGAAGGGTGAAATATTACGATTGGCCAGGGAGGGGCTTTTCCCCCTTTATGGGAAAGAAGGAGAGGCTCCTACCGGGATGAGGATTACCGGAACGGTACAGGGGGAGGGGAAGTTGACGGGAATGCCTTCGCTTTTCCTGCGGCTGTTCGGTTGTAATTTGGATTGCGTTTGGCAACTGCCTTCGGGGGAGCTTTGTGCTTGCGATACGCCTTCGGCTTTCAAGGAGGGTATGCCGGTGAAGAGCGTCTCGGTGAACGAACTGGCTACTCAGATTCTAATGGCCATGCCGCACCTAAACCATCTGGTAGTTACCGGAGGAGAGCCCTTTTTGCAGGCCGATAGCCTTTTCCTCCTTGTTCAAGCCCTCAAGGAGCGTAGAGGCGACCTTCATGTGACCATTGAGACCAATGGGACCCTCTTTCATGAGGCCCTTGCTTCCGTGGTGGATTTAGTGAGTATTAGTCCCAAGTTAGCCTCTTCTTTTGCCGGAAAAACACAACTCAAAGAGGTCGATATCCGCGTGATTCAGGCCTTCCTATCCCTAAGGGTAGAACGGAAAGGGATGGACCTACAGTTAAAGTTTGTAGTCTCTTCGCCTCGCGACGAAGCGGAGATCCACCGCATACTGGCTCAACTTGTATCTTATGAAAAGGAGGATATTCTGCTTATGCCGTTGGGGAATACGCCTCAAATTATAGCGGCCAATACTCCCATGGTATTGGAGATGGCCATACGGAATAACTGGCGCTATGCACAGCGGCTGCATGTGGCCCTTTTTGGTGCCAGGGAAGGAGTATGACGATGACAACAACACAACCACCATTGAAACATTTGGGAAGAAAGTCGGGATCCCCCGTCCAATACGATGCTGCTATATTGGAGGCTATTCCGCGGAGCTTAAACCGGGAGACATACCATATTACCTCCGCAGACCCCGGATTTACAGGATTTGACGTATGGCATGCATGGGAGGTGAGCTTTTTGATGGGTAATGGCCTGCCTGTGGTGGGGGTGTTGAAGATCATTATCCCCCAGGATAGCCCTTCTATTGTGGAGAGTAAGTCCCTTAAACTTTACCTCAACGCCCTGAACATGACTTTGTGGGAGGGGGCAACCCGGGAGGAGAGCATTCAGAAGGTTGTGCACACCGTTGAAGAGGACCTCTCAAAGCTGCTTAAGACCAACCTTACAGTCTCCTTCTTTACACACGCTGAGATGAGGGACAATGACTATGCGGCATGGGACTTGCTGGAAGAGCAATATGACTTCTCCTCCCTGACCTTTGACGCATATCGTGAGTCTCCTGACCTGCTGCACCGGGGAGAGGGAATGAAGCAGTTTCGTCTTGGAACCCATCTGTTACGGAGCAATTGCCGGGTAACGTTCCAGCCCGACTGGGGCTCGGTATTCATTCATTTTAAGGGTGATCGTGGTCCCTCTCCGGAGGGATTGATGCGTTACCTGGTGAGTTTTCGGAATGAGAATCATTTCCACGAAGAGGTTTGTGAGATGATTTATAAACGGTTATGGGATGCTTTTCTCCCCGAGGAGTTGATGGTTTGTTGCGTTTATACCCGTCGTGGAGGCATTGATATCACACCCGTGCGTGCCCACAACAGCTCTCTTCTTCCTTCGGTGTTGCTTAACCCCTCTGTTATTGGGTCCAAATTGCTGAGGGGTTAATAAAACGGGATGCTTTTCGCTAAAGGGAACCCCATTCTTTTTTACCTTTGCCCTTGAACCTCAAATTTGAATGTTATGAAGCGACTTACAACGTTATTGATCTCTCTTTTCTTGATGTTCCACGGTATTGTATCGTTTGCCGGGGAAGGAATGTGGATCCCCCTGTTTTTGAAGGCTCTCAATGAGAAGGAGATGCAGGATATGGGAATGCGAATCTCTGCAGAGGAGATCTATAGTATCAACCAGGCATGCCTGAAGGATGCCATCGTCCTCTTTGGGAGAGGTTGTACCGGTGAACTTGTCTCGGAGGAGGGGTTGCTGTTGACCAACCACCATTGCGGTTATGGTGCAATCCAACGACATAGCTCCATTGAACATGACTACCTCACGGACGGCTTTTGGGCCATGAACCGTAAGGAGGAGCTACCGAATCCGGGATTGAGTGTTTCCTTCCTTATTCGGATGGAGGATGTAACGGCGCGTGTGCTGGAAAAGGTAACGGATAAGATGACGGAGAAGGAGCGCAATGAGGTGGTGGCACAACAGGTAAAGGCCATTACCGAGGAGGCTGTAAAGGATACGCACTATAAGGCGATTATTAAGCCCTTTTATTACGGAAATGAGTATTATATGTTTGTTTATGAAGAGTTTACAGATGTTCGCCTTGTGGGTGCTCCTCCCAGTAATATCGGTAAATTTGGAGGCGATACCGACAACTGGATGTGGCCCCGCCACACCGGTGATTTCTCCGTCTTTAGGGTTTATGCCGATAAAAATAACCAACCCGCCGAATACTCGGAAGAGAATGTCCCTTATAAGCCTAAAAAACATCTCACCATCTCGTTGAAGGGAGTGAAAAAGGATGATTTTAGCTTTGTTTTTGGTTACCCCGGCACAACCATGGAGTATGTTCCCGGACTGGAAGTGGAGTCAAAAGTGAGGTACGAAAATCCGGTGGCCATCAATCTGAGGACAAAACGGTTGGACATTATGAAGGCTGCCATGGAACGGGATCCGGAGGTTCGTATTCAGTATTCCGCAAAGGTGGCCCGCATTGCCAATGGTTGGAAAAAGATGCAAGGGGAGAATAGGGGCATTAAACGCCTCCACGGAATCGCCCGGAAACAAGCTTTTGAAAAGGAATTTGAGGCGTGGGTAAAGGCCTCTCCCCAACGGAGCGCACAGTATGGTGAACTGATGCCGGCATTTGAAGAGCTCTACAAAGAGATTACCCCGCTGCGTGAGTCGTTTAATTACCTGGTTAATGCGGGACTGGGCGTTGAAGCTGTTCGCTTTGCCTACTCTTTCAATCGACTTATGCGCATGTGTGAGAATAAGGAGGCCACCGATGAAGCCGTGGCGGAGATGGTGGAAAAACTTAAAGCCTCTACCAACTCCTTCTTCAAAGATTATCAAGAAAGTATCGATAGAAAGTTGTTTAGTACGTTGTTGAAGATCTACTACGAAGAGGGTAGCCCGGCGTTTCGCCCCTCCTTCTTCTTGGATATGAAGGAGAAAGAGGTAGCGGATTTTGAAGCGTATGCGGAGAAGGTCTATGCAAAAACCATGTTTGCCCATAAGGAGCGTGTATTGGATTATCTGACGCATTTTAAGCGGCGAAAGGCCCGGAAAATAGGTAAAGACCCCTTGTTTAAGATTGCTACCTCTATCTATGATCTCTATTTTAATGAGATTGACCCCCGGATGTCCGTGTTGGAGGTGGAAATGGATAGTCTGATGCGTATCTATATGAGGGCACAACGGGAGATGCAGCCGGAGCATCGCTTCTATCCGGATGCCAACCTGACCCTTCGGGTAACCTATGGGAAAGTGGATGACTATAGCCCTCGTGACGCCGTATTTTACCACCATTATACCACCCTTGAGGGTATCATGGAGAAAGAGGATCCCGCAATCTACGACTATGTGGTGGAGGATAAGTTGAAGGCGTTGTATCAGGGTAAGGATTATGGCCGTTACGGCGATGCCGATGGTTCCATGCATGTCTGCTTTATTGCCTCTAACCATACTACCGGAGGAAATAGCGGTAGTCCGGTTCTTAATGCCGATGGCCACCTTATTGGCTTGAACTTCGACCGAAACTGGGAGGGAACCATGAGCGACCTGATGTATGATCCTGATCAGTGTCGTAACATAACCCTTGATATTCGTTACTGCCTCTTTATCATTGATAAGTTTGCCGGTGCGGGGCACCTGGTGGAGGAGATGACGCTGGTTGATTAGCGCCTGTCCATAAAGAAGTCGGACTTTTACGCCTGTGAAAGGGGAGGCTATCCTTTGTAGTGTTTTCTGAAAAGTGTTTCCAGGTGGAGGGTAGATGGTGGCGAAGGGAGCGATTGGAGTGACGTGAGGGTGTGCAGTTGAGTGGATAGAAACTTCTGGGTTTCCGGGGCATCGGGGTTCTCAATACGATGTTGGGAGGCGTTTACCAGTTGAACCATCTTCTGAAAGGTGGAGCGTTCGTTTTTTTCGAAAAAAGCCTCCATAAAGTGCTCCCTGATGTAGGAGATGGCCACCTTGGAGGGGTGGATCATATCCTCTTTGTAAAAGCGGTAGTCCCGTAAATCATCCATCATAATTTCGTAGGCCGGGAAATATTGGCTCTGGGGGAAGCGCTCTGTAAGTGAGTGAGCTAAGGTGATGAGCGACGCCTTGGAGCGTTGATTCTCAACGGCTCCGTCGCGCTGGTGCCGTATGGGGCTTATCGTAAAAACCACATTGAGTGTGGGAGGCATGGCCTGCATCAAGGTGTTCCATCTCGATTCCATCTCCTCCAAGGGTAACAAAATTCGTTCAAACTCTGTGCCCGGTAGTTTATGGCAGTTGGCGACTACCTGTTGGCTCTTTTTCCACTTGAAAGCCCAGGCGGAGCCAAAGGTGATAAAGAGCCAGCGGGCTTTTTGTAGCATTTGGTGGGCCTCCGTGATGGCTTGGTTGATCCGTTCCACCACCTCTATGGGATCATTTCCGGTGTACCTTCCGTGGTGGTCAAAGCTGATGTACCGCCCTCGGTAGAGATGCAACTCCTCCGGAGAGTAAAACGCTTGACGGAGGATCCGCTCCAAAGCTATGGCCATGGAGAGAGGGTTATAAAGGATCCCAAAGGGGTTAACCGTGGATCGGATACCGTGGTTCTGGAGCCAATATCCCAGGTTCTCCGTGAAGCAGGAACCAATCCATACGGTATGGTCTCCATAACCCATGCGTGGGATGGAGGGAGTGGGAGTAAGGGGTGTACGAAAAAGAGGAGAAGTGATCATTGGGTGATGGTTTTTAAGGAGCATAACTAGCTGTGGGGGAGGCTTTGGGTCATGCTCGTTTATTGCGCAACTTCCGGGGGAATCTCTGTTTTTGCGTCATGGTCTTTATTGAGTAACGGCAATAGAATTAAGGAGATGACTCCGGCAATAATAATCATAACCGTCTGTCCGGACCAGAGCAACCATCCCATGGCGTAGCCGGTGGTTGATACGATCCCGTAGAGTGTAAGTGCTTCGGCTACAATGGTCTGATAAAGACCAATCCCCCCTTGTACTAACATGATCCCAATGGCACCGAGCATAAGGACGCTCATTCCGGCTCCGGGGCCCAGATGAGCGGTCTCCGGAAGAGAACGAAACACAATCTGTGTCATAAGGAAATACATAAACCAGATGTTCAGCGTGTGCAGGATAAAAAGGATGGGCTTTTTGATGTAAATGATGGACTTTAACCCATCAGCAAAGCCGGTGACCATCGCCCGTATCTTGGCAATGAAGGCGCTGTTTTTGTTTCTCATGATGAAGAGAAGCCCTCCCGCTCCTGCGGCAATAACTAAAAGGAGGATAAGGATATTCATCCCCGTTCCCAATTGCGTAAACTTCTCCGTAAGGGGAATGAAAACTTTCTCCTGAAGGTATCCCCAGAGTTTGTTAAATTGGATGATTACGTTGATAACAAATATAATAAAGAAGACAAGCAGGTCAAAAGCACGCTCTGTAACCACCGTTCCAAAGGATTTTTCAAAAGGGATCTTTTCATATTTCGCCAAGGGCAGACAACGGCTTACTTCGCCCAAACGTGGGATGGCCAGGTTGGCAAAGTAAGCAATAAACACCGATAGGATCACATTACCGTATCGGGGGTTGTGCCCCATGGTGCGTAATAAGATTTTCCAACGGGAAGAACGACTGAGGTTGCTAATGAAGCCGAAGAGAATAGAGAGGATAATCCAAAAGTAGTTGGCCTCTTTTAAGTGAGTAACCACCTGTTGTTTCTCTTCCGGGGTGAGGTTCCGTAAAAAGAGCCAAATGAAAAAGAATCCCAGTCCAAGAAAGAAGATGAGGCGGAGACCTTGAAGAATTCGTTTTTTGCTCGATTTAGCCAATGATCTTGTTTTCTTCGTTTGTAATGATCACCTTGGGATGATGTGTTTTGACCTCCTCTTGTGTCATGGAGGCGTAGGATACGATGATAATAAGATCTCCCTCTGAGGCCTTATGTGCAGCGGCACCATTGGTGCAGATTACCCCACTTCCCCGCGCTCCTTTGATCACATATGTCTCAAAACGCTCTCCATTGGTAATGTTGTAGACGTGTATACGCTCGTATTCGATAAGGCCTACCGCATCCATTAACGTTTCATCAATGGTCAAACTTCCCACATAATGAAGGTTTGACTCTGTTACCGTTACGCGATGTATTTTCGATTTTAATACCTCTATTTGCATGACCCTGCAAAATTAGAAAATTATCTGGACATTATCGATCAGTCGCACATTCCCCAACCATGCAGCCACGAGAATTCTGGCTGCTTTATCTCCCTCTTTGGTATGTAACGGTTGGAGGGCCACAGAATCGGCGATCTGAAAATATTCAAGGCGAAATGAGGGATGCGCTTGAAATTGCATTTCTCCCCATTGCACAATTGTTTCAATGCTCTCCTCTTTACCCTTCTCGGCGGCTTCGCACAAGGTTTGGTATAAAAAGGGGGCAATCTTGCGCTCTTCAGGAGTTAACAGCAGGTTTCGGCTGCTCATGGCCAGTCCATCAGCTTCTCGTATAATGGGGCAGGGCACGATCTCCACCGGGCAGGCGGTTTGCTTGACTAACGCATTGATGATTAGCAATTGTTGGTAGTCCTTCTCGCCAAAAAAGGCCTTGTGGGGGGTGATGATATCAAAGAGCCTTTTTACCACGACTGCTACTCCGTTGAAATGTCCGGGACGATGTTCGCCCTCCAGCACCTGTTCCAACTTTCCAAAGTCATATTGTTCGGTAATTGCTTGGGGATACATCTCTTGGGCGTCCGGTGTGAATACCAGGTCGCAGCCGGCTGCCTCCAACTTCTCCAAATCAGCCGTAATTGTTCGGGGATAGTGCTCCAGGTCGGAAGGGTTATTGAACTGGATAGGGTTGACAAAGATGGAGGCTACCACCATGTCACACGTTTGGCAGGCTTTTTCGATTAGGGAGAGATGCCCCTGGTGTAGGGCGCCCATGGTTGGGACAAAGCCAATAACTGCCCCCCTGTTTTTACGCGCTAAGACCTGCGCTGAAGTATCGTCACGTCGCTTGGTGATTTGCATACACAGAAATTTGTGCAAAGATAAGTGCTCTATGGGAGAAAATAAAAAAAGCCCGTCTTCTCAAGGCGGGCTTTTTTCCTAAGTGTGTGTTGAGCCTACTCCGGACTGATTGCTTCAACCGGGCATACCTCCGCACATGAGCCACAATCTGTGCATGTATCAGGGTCTATCTTATAGATATCTCCCTCGGAGATCGCTTCAACGGGACACTCATCGATGCATGTACCGCAAGCAGTACAATCTTCACTAATAATGTAAGCCATAACGTTGTATTTTTAATGTTTAACGATGATGCAAAAATATATAAAAAAAATGGCAATATCGCTAGTTGAATGCAATTTTAATATGGTCTAAATAAGTGTTTGTCCATAAAGTCAGGGTTTTGAAGAGGCTGTATAGAAAGTTCGAATTCGAGGCTTGCGAAGGCTGAAAAATGTGAGTTTACTGGGGTAAATGACCATTTTGAAGACAAGCATAACGAAGATTGGCCATACGAAAACGATCATTTTTTAGCTCTTTGAGAAAATACCTAATCCTCTTTTACGCTTATGTTGTAGACTGTTTCAGTGGCCAGTCCCTAGCGGTAATGTTACCGGCTGTTGGCTTTTAGCTTGTTGGCCTTTGGCTGTTAGCGCTTCCCCGCTGCGTTACAGATCCCTTTCAAAACTCTATAATCCTCTAAATTTCAGATAATTGTTAATTGTAATTACCAAAGGCTAACAGTAGGTAAGCCCCATAGGGGCGATACCTTTGTAACAGTCATGCCATAATCCCTTGTTTTTAAGGATAAAAATACTGAATTCTGTTGGAACTAATTTAAACACGTATATCATGAAAAATCAACAGATGCCCCTATGGCTTATCATTATCACTTTGTTGGTAGTGACATTATTCACCACCTGTAGAGAAGAGCCGGAGGATGAAAATCCACTGGTAGCCGGTTTTTCTGCAACACCGCTGCATGGTGATGCTCCATTGGAAGTGCATTTTACCAATGAATCAAAGTATGATCCTGAGAGCTGGATCTGGAATTTTGGGGATGGAGCGACCTCTCTTGAGGAGAATCCCGTGCACACCTATACGGATGCCGGAGAGTATACTGTAACGTTAACGGTTGTGAAAGGCAAAGACTCCGATAGTGAAATAAAGCCTCATTACATAACCGTTACGGAAGGTGGTGGCGGAACCAATGGAGCACCTTGTCCGGGGATGCCCACAGTGACCGATATCGACGGGAATCGCTATAATACGGTTTTGATCGGCGAGCAGTGTTGGATGAAAGAAAACCTTAAAGTAACCCATTATCCCAATGGGGATGCCATCCCCCATATCGTTGATGATGATGCTTGGGCAGCCTTGGGGGATAATAATACGGATGATGCGTATTGTTATTATGAGAATGATCCCTCAAGTGAGTATGGTGCCTTATATAGCTATGTGGCGGCTATTGGGGATAATTGGGAGCGGGATAATGCCGAGGGACAGGGAATCTGCCCCGAGGGTTGGCATCTGCCCACGGACGAGGAGTGGACTGTGTTGGTGGATTATTTGGGAGGTTGGGATGTTGCCGGCGGAAAGATGAAGGAGGTCGGTACGGCACATTGGCAGAGTCCCAACACAGGGGCTACCAATGAGAGTGGTTTTACTGCCCTTCCGGGCGGCCACCGTGACTACAACGGCACGTTCCACAGTGTCGGTTACGACGGCGACTGGTGGTCGGCCACGGAGTGCCGCAGTAGCTACGCGTGGCACCGAGGCCTGCGCTATAGCGCTGCCAATGTGTACCGCGGCGACTATTACGAGTCCATCGGCTTCTCCGTGCGGTGCGTTCGGGATAATTAGCAATTAGGAATTAATAATTAGTAATTGTTTGTAAATTAAAGGGTTAATTTTGTTTTAAATGTGATAATGTGATAATGTGGTAATGTGGTGATATGATAATGTGGTGATATGGTAATGGAATGATTATAGGGACGGAAGACGGAAGACGGAAGACCGAAGATGGAAGACGGAAGTTGGAAAACAATTTTTTGTGAACGTTGTCATTAACCCAAGCTAAAGGCTAACAGCCAAAAGCCAATAGCTGCTGAGCTCCGTAGGAGCGACACCTTTGTAATAGCGATGCCCTTTCCTCCTCCCAAAGCCCCGTAGGGGCAATACCTTTTTGACCGTCATGCCATAACCCCTTGTTTTTAAGGATAAAAATACTGAATTTTGTTGGAGCTACTTTAAACACGTACCTCATGAAAAATCAACAGATGCCCCTATGGCTTATCATTATCATTTTGTTGGTAGTGACATTATTTACCACTTGTACGGAAGAACCGGAGGTTGAAAACCCTCCGGTAGCCGATTTCTCTGCGACACCGCTGCATGGTGATGCTCCATTGGAAGTGCATTTTACCAATGAATCACAGTACGATCCTGAGAGTTGGAGCTGGAATTTTGGGGATGGAGCGACCTCTCTTGAGGAGAATCCCGTGCACACCTATATGGATGCCGGAGAGTATACCGTAACGTTAACGGTTGTGAAAGGCAAAGACTCCGATAGTGAAATAAAGCCTCATTACATAACCGTTACGGAAGGTGGTGGCGGGATCAATGGAGTACCTTGTCCTGGAATGCCCACAGTGACCGATATCGACGGGAATCGCTATAACACGGTTTTGATCGGCGAGCAGTGTTGGATGCGAGAGAATCTGAAGGTAACCCTCTATCCCAATGGGGATGCGATCCCCTATATTACCGATAAAGATGCTTGGGCAGCTTTGGGGGATAATAATACGGATGATGCGTATTGTTATTATGAGAATGATCCCTCAAGTGAGTATGGTGCCTTATATAGCTATGCGGCGGCTATTGGGGATAATTGGGCGCGGGATAATGTCGAGGGACAGGGGATCTGCCCCGAGGGTTGGCATCTGCCCACAGATGTGGAGTGGACAACGCTTATTGATTATTTGGGGGGAGAAGATGTTGCCGGCGGAAAGATGAAGGAGGTCGGTACTGGGCATTGGCAGGGTCCCAATACGGGAGCTACTAATGAGAGTGGTTTCACCGCCCTTCCGGGTGGCTTCCGTCACAGCTACGGCACGTTCTACTCTGTCGGTAGCCACGGCTTCTGGTGGTCGGCCACGGAGGACGGCAGTAGCCGCGCGTGGTACCGCTACCTGTACTTTGACTACGCCAATGTGTACCGCTACAGCCTCGACAAGTCCTTCGGCTTCTCTGTGCGGTGTGTTTGGGGTATCATGGTGTCGGCACCGGAGGCCTCCTTTACAGCCACCCCTCTTGAAGGGAATCCTCCACTCACTGTAACCTTCACGGATCAGAGCAGCAATGCCCCTACTTCCTGGCAGTGGGATTTTGGGGATGGGGCTACTTCTACGGAGCAGCATCCGGTGCATGAATATATGGCTGTTGGGGATTATACGGTGACCCTCACGGTGGGTAATTCGTATGGTACGGGTACGGAAACCAAGGAGGCGTATATCCATGTGGAGACTCCCGGCGGTTGCCCTGCCACGGTCACCGATATCGACGGGAACCGCTATAACACGCTTTTGATCGGCGAGCAGTGTTGGATGCGTGAGAACTTGAGGGTAACCCATTATCCCAATGGGGATGCCATTCCCCATGTTACCGACTGGGGTGTTTGGGCAGCTTTGGGGGATAATAATACGGATGATGCGTATTGTTATTATGAGAATGATCCCTCAAGTGTATATGGCGGATTATATACCTATGCGGCGGCTATTGGGGATAATTGGGCGCGTGATAATGCTGAGGGACAGGGGATCTGCCCTGAGGGTTGGCATCTGCCCACAGACGGGGAGTGGTCTGTGTTGGTGGATTATTTGGGGGGAAAGTGGAGTGCCGGCGGAAAGATGAAGGAGGTCGGTACGGCGCATTGGCGTAGTCCCAACACAGGGGCCACCAATGAGAGTGGTTTTACCGCCCTTCCGGGCGGCTGCCGTAACACATACGGCACGTTCAACAGTGTCGGCTACCTCGGCTACTGGTGGTCGGCCACGGAGGACGGCAGTAGTCACGCGTGGTACCGAGACCTGATCTATGACTACGCCGGTGTGCGCGACTACTACAACAGCAAGGCCGACGGTTTTTCCGTGCGGTGTGTTCGGGGTAATTGATTATTTGATTATTTTCACCCTGAGTGTGCGAAGGGTGAATTCATTTGATTATTTAAACAGAACCGCCTTTGGCGGTCGAAATTTTTTTCATGGTTAACGTAACCGACATTTTTTCAGTTAAAGATTAAAGAGTCGATGCTCATAAGGTTGGTTGCTTCTGATGTGATAATGTGCTAATGCGGTAATGTGGTAATGTGCTAATGCGGTAATGTGGTAATGTGCTAATGCGGTAATGTGGTAATGTGCTAATGCGGTAATGTGGTAATGTGCTAATGTGGTAATGTGGTAATGTGGTAATGCGATAATGTGGTGATGTGGTAATGTGGTAATGTGATAATGTGGTAATGTGGTAATGTGATAATGTGATAATGTGGTAATGTGATAATGTGATAATGCGGTAATGTGGTAATATGGTAATGTGGTAATGTGGTAATGGGATAATGCGGTAATGTGATAATGTGGTAATGTGACAATGCGATAATGTGGTGATGTGGTAATGTGATAATGTGGTAATGTGATAATGTGGTAATGGGATAATGTGGTAATGTGGTAATGGAATGATTATAGGGACGGAAGTTGGAAGACGGAAGATGGAAGACGGGGAGCAACTTTTTGTGAACGTTGCCATTAACCCAGGCTAAAGGCTAACATCCAACAGTCAGTAGGCCCAGAGGGAGAGATAAGTCTGTGACCATACCAAGCAAAGCACCCTTCCCCGTGGCAACGCGTTTGTAACAGCACCGTACCAAGCAAAGCACTCCCAAAGAGCTCCGTAGGAGCGATACCTTTGTAATAGCGATGCCCTTTCCTCCCCCCAAAGCCCCAGAGGGGCGACACCTTTTTTACAATTAGTAATTAGGAATTAATAATTAGTAATTGCTTGTAAATCATATGGTTACTGGTTTGCACCGCCGATGACAACCGCTGGCTGAGCGAAGCCGAAGTTAGAAGTCGGTGTTGATTTTGGCTCCGCTCAATCAATGGGCTTTGGGGAGAGGAGGGGGTACCACTGTTATGAAGGTGTCGCTCCTACGGAGCTTTTTTGGGGTGCGTGGTATGCTGCTGTTACAAAGGTGTCGCCCCTCCGGGGCTCTTTGGGGGTGCGTGGTATGGTGCTGTTTACAAAGGTTTCGCCCCTACGGGGCTGTAAGGGTGCTTTGCTTGGTGTTGTGACAAACCTATCTCTTTTCTCCGGGGCTTACCGGCTTTTACCTTTTACTTTTTACCTTTTATCTTTTGAAAATTAAATTCATCTCAGATAATTCTTGTCCGATTTGATGAATACCGGTCAATATTTTCTCGGTTTGGTTCTCTGATGGTTTTTTATGTCCTTGAATATATTGAGATAACAAAGTTGGATTCATTCCAATTTTTTCAGCAAGGAATCTTGAGTTTAGCACTTTGTAGTACTGAAAGAATTGTGAAAAGTCAATTTCAAATGTTAGGTTCTCATGTGTTATTTCATATTGACCTTCAAAATATAATTGGGTCGCTTCATAAGAATTATTTATTAATTCGGGAATCGTTCTACTTGTTGTAAAAATTGCGTATTTATCTGAGTATGCAGAAAATCCAGTGTCTGTTTTTTCAACGATAATTTTTATTTTTTTCTTTAATGTTTTCATCGGTTTATATTTTGTAGCCTTTGGCTTGGGTTAATGGCAACATTCGCAAAAAATTGTCTTCGGTCTTCCATCCCCCCCCCTATAATCATTCCATTGTGTGTCCCTTAACAGTCATGGAGGCTTCATCTATTTAGTGTTTGTCCATAAAGTCAAGGCTTTGTGCAGCGTCTGTATAGAAAGTTCGAAATCGAGACTTGCGAAGGCTGAAATAGGGGGGGTACTGGGGTAAATGCGATGTGTTGAGCAAAGCCGAAAGAACCATTTGGAAGACAAGCATCACAAAGAAGTTGGATTTTATAGACGAACGCTACCTGTGTAGTATCACCATTGGTGAAGAGCGGGTGATAAAGGGGATTGTCGTAAACTAACAGGATCCCGTTAATGCGACCATAGCCGCAATTGTAGCAGCAGGGCATGCCCTGCTGCTACAATTGCGGCTATGGCTGTATTACCCGAAAAGGGTATTACAAATTCTCGTCGATGAGTGTTCGGATTGCCTTGCCCGAAGAGGGACGTGGGGCATCGTTGCTGATTACCTTACCATCCTTAGAGAAGAGCAAGAAGTGGGGAATTCCCAGAATTGCGTAGTCGTGGGAAATGCCTGTCATTTGGCCATCTTTCCACTCTCTGCCGGCATGAAGTTGGATGCCGCCCATATTTTTCTCTTCAATCATTTTTAGCCAGGCATCACGGTCTCCATCGGTGGAGATGCTCACAAATACAATCTCTTTGCCATGGTACTCCTTCTCCAGTTTTTGGAGGTAGGGAATCTCTCCTTTACAAGGTCCGCACCAAGTGGCCCAAACATCTACATAGACCAGTTTTCCTCTGAAGGATTCCAGAGAAAACTCTTTCCCTGTTTTGTCGGGATAGGTAAAACCAATGGCCTTTTCCCCTTTTTTGGGTACGGCTTCAATCATTTTTTTCCGGTCATCCCAACTTTTGATATTTTTATCAATGGCTTTCTTCTGTTTTTTGACATACGCCTTATCGGAAACCTCTTTAAGGTAAGCCAACAGGGTCTCTTTATAGTTATCAAGTTCCTCTTTGAAGGCATTGTAATCCATGCTTTTAAGCTTGTTATAAAGGCCTTTTTCCCGATCCAACTTTACGCGTTTCATGTAAAATACCTTTACATCTTCGCCATATTCGGCAAGTTTTTGGGCTTGTTGCTCTTGTCGTTTAAGGTAGTAGGAGAGCATCTGTTCAACCTTCTCCTTTTCTTTACGGATGAAGGAGGTATCGGTGACGGCAGAGAATTTCTCGAAAATTTCCTCTTTGTAGTTGTTGACATGGGCGGCATACTCCTCCTGGCTGCCAAGGTAGAAGAGGTCATCCATGAAATCAAACGATTCCGAAAGAAGATATTTTTCGGCGAGGAAAGAAGAGGCCGGGCTTCCGGTGTAGGAGATAGTCTCGTCAAACATTTCAGGATCAATGGTTAACTCGATGGTCTCCCCGGGAAGGATATACATGGCTGTGGTTTCAATACCGTGCTTGAAGGAGAAATAGGCGGCACTGTCTAACGAGAATGTCACCGTAAAGGTGCCATCAGGAGCGGTGGTGGCCGTGTAGGTGGTGTCGCTGCCAATAAATGCAACATTCTCATCTACAGGGTTGGTGATTTTTCCGGTAATGGTTACAAGGTTGGGGTCTTTAGGCGTACAGGAGAAAAGCACAACGCCGATGACCATTACAAGAAGTAAAAGCTGTTTTTTCATGGTTTTTATCTTTTTTGCGAAGGTACGTTTTTTTCGTGATATGCTCGTTTCCTCTTGTGAATAGGGGCGGAGATGACGCAAAATATGCCTCGGTGCTATGAAAAAGTTTGTACTTTCGTCGCGTGAAAATTCATAAGGCAATGCGTAGAGAGAGAGTTCCGGCCTATCTTCCACTGTTCCTTTCCCTGGCGGTGATCTTGGGCATCTTGATAGGGTTTGCCCTTCGTTCGGGAGGAGAGCGGGGTGAAATGCCCCTTTTTACCCTTTCTGAGGAGGGAATGAGTAAACATAAAGTGCTGGAGGTGTTGAATTATATCGAACAGGATTATGTGGATACCGTCGATATGGAAAAAATGGAAGAGGTGGCTATTGTTCGAATGTTAGAGGAGCTGGATCCTCATTCCGTTTATATTCCTAAAGAAGATTTTGAGGATGTTAATGAGTCGTTGCAAGGTAATTTTGAGGGGATTGGGGTTCAGTTTCGTATGGAGGAGGATACCATTACGGTGGTTAAAACTCTTCCCAAGGGTCCCTCTGAGAAGGTGGGAATCCTGGCCGGGGATCGCATTGTAACAGTGGATGATAGCTTGGTAGCCGGAAAGGGGTTGCAGAATTCCGATGTGGTAAAACTTCTTAAAGGTCCCAAAGGTACCAAGGTGATGGTGGGAGTCTATCGTCGTGGATTTGAATCCCTTCTGCCCTTCTCTATTACTCGTGATGTGATCCCTACGGAGAGTGTGGATATTGCCTATAAACCCAATGATAGTGTGGGGTATATTAAGGTGAATACCTTTGCAGTAAATACGGGTAGGGAATTTTCCCGCGCCCTGGCCTCCCTGATGGATCCTCCCTTATCGTACCTTATCCTTGACCTTCGGGGGAATACCGGTGGGTATCTTCAATCGGCCATCGCCATGGCGGATGAATTTTTGGTCGATGGGAAGATGATTGTCTATACGGAGGGGCTGAACCGTCCTAAAAGGTATGCCCATGCCACAAGAAATGGCCTCTATGAGAAGGGAGAATTGGTGATTCTTGTGGACGAGGGATCCGCTTCGGCGAGTGAAATTGTGGCTGGAGCTATTCAAGATAATGACCGGGGAACCATTGTGGGGCGTCGCTCCTTTGGAAAGGGGCTTGTGCAGGAGCAACACCCGCTGAATGATGGGGCGGCTGTGCGGATCACGGTCTCTCGCTATTACACCCCCACCGGTCGCTCTATCCAAAAACCCTATGGGGAGGATAATGAGGCGTACTATATGGAATATTATGAGCGCTTTACCAATGGAGAGTTGGAATCTATCGATAGTGTTCATTTTGCCGATTCGCTCAAATACTATACCCCTGCCGGAAAAGTGGTGTATGGTGGCGGCGGCATTATGCCCGACGTCTTTGTCCCTCTTGAACGCATTGATCATAACCGCTTCTACTACGAGATGATTAATAAAGGGGTGATCTATGCCTGGGCATTCCATTATACGGATACGCATCGTGCGGATCTGGAGCGATTTGAAAATAGTCGTTGTTTTATAGAAGATTTTCAGGTCTCTCCTGCAATGCTTTCCCAATTCTATACCTTCTGTCAGGAGAAGGGGGTGAAAGAGGCGGTGGATGTGGATAAAGAGACAGAAGCGCGTATCCGACTATTGATGAAAGCATATGTGGGCAGAAACCTTTTTGATGATGAAGGTTTTTATCCGCTTTATCATCAAATGGATCAGGAGTTTCAACGGGCATTGAGTCTCTTTTAGTATTGGGAAATGATACGAGATATAATTGAACAACAATCCCCCTTTGGTGTTAGGTGATTGTAGTGAACGATATGGAGGAACCGACCATGGTGTAGGATTCTCCGCAATAAGCTAAATACTAATTTTAATAATAGACAAATTATGGCATTTGAATTACCCGCGTTGCCCTATGCGATGGATGCACTGGAGCCGCATATCTCGAAGAGAACTCTCGAGTTTCATTATGGAAAACATCACCAGGCCTATGTGAATAACCTTAATAACCTCGTGCCGGGAACCCCCTTTGAGGAGGCAACCCTGGAGGAGATAGTGAAGAGTGCGGATGGTGGCATCTTTAATAATGGAGCCCAAGTATGGAACCATACATTTTATTGGAATTGCTTGGGTCCCAATGGGGGAGGAGAACCCGAAGGAGCCCTTGCTGAGGCGATTACCAAAAAATTCGGTTCGTTTGAGGCCTTCAAAGAGGCGTTTACCAAAGCCTCGTTAACCCTTTTTGGCTCGGGGTGGTCCTGGCTTGTGAAAAATGAAGAGGGTGAGCTTGAAATTGTGAAGGCAAGTAATGCCTCTAACCCCCTGCGCGATGGCAAGACCCCCTTGCTCACTTGCGATGTGTGGGAGCATGCCTACTATCTTGACCGCCAGAATGCCCGTCCGGCATACCTGACAGCCTATTGGGAGTTGGTCGACTGGAAAGCAGTGGGTGAGCGGTTCTAAAAGAGTGGAAAAAGAGAGAAAGCAGTCTTAACGGGCTGCTTTTTTTGTATGAACGATGTCTGTCCATAAAGTCCGACTTCTTCGTGATGCTTGTCTTTCAAATGGTTATTTCGGCCTTGCTCAATACAACTGTATTTATCCCAGTAAATTCATATCTTTCAGCCTTCGCAAGCCTCAAATTCAAATTTTCTATACAAACGGCTGCTTAAAATAATCTCGATTTTATAGACGAAGGCTAAACAGGGACAATATCCCTACTCTACGGTTACGGACTTGGCTAAGTTTCGTGGTTGGTCTACGTTGGTACCTCGCATTACGGCAATATGGTACGCTAAGAGTTGCAGTGGAATGGTGGCCACGATGGGAGAGAAGATTTCATCGGTATCCGGGATCTCAAGCACATAGTCTGCAATGCGTTTTACGTCAGTGTCCCCTTCTGTGACGATGGCGATAATTTTTCCGTTTCTGGCCTTGATCTCCTGCATATTGCTGAGAATCTTCTCATAGATTCCCCCGCGCTTTGTGGCAATAATCACCACAGGCATTTCATGATCGATAAGGGCAATGGGCCCGTGTTTCATCTCTGCCGCAGGGTATCCCTCTGCATGGATATAGGAGATCTCTTTGAGTTTTAAAGCTCCTTCAAGTGCTACAGGGTAGTTATATCCGCGACCCAGGTAGAGGAAATTCCGGGCGTAGGTATAGATTTTAGCCAACTCCTTGACCATGGTGTTGGCTTTCAGTGCATGAGTGATCTTCTCCGGTAGCAATTCCATCTCGTTGATGAGGTGGTGAAACCGTGAGGTGGGGAGGGATCCCTTCAGTTGTGCAAGCCGGAGCGCCAAGAGGGTGAGGATGGTGACCTGTGCCGTAAATGCTTTGGTAGAGGCTACTCCAATCTCCGGCCCTGCATGGGTGTAAGAGCCGGCATCGGTAACTCTGGCAATGCTGGAACCCACCACATTGCAGATGCCGATGATGGTGGCTCCTTTTGCCTTGGCAAGTTCGATGGCCGCTAACGTGTCGGCTGTTTCTCCCGATTGTGAGATGGCAATGACCACATCCTTTTCGTGAATTACCGGATTGCGGTAACGAAACTCTGAGGCATACTCTACCTCCACCGGAATGCGGGCTAAATCCTCAATGAGATACTCTCCCACGAGGCCTGCATGCCACGAGGTGCCACATCCAATCATAAGGATGCGGTCAGCGTTCACAAGTTTTTGCTCGTATTCACGAATGCCTCCCAGAGAGACAATTCCTCGTTGTGTCTTTAGCCGTCCCCGCATACTGTCCATCACCGACTTGGGCTGCTCAAAGATCTCCTTAAGCATGAAATGTTCAAACCCCTCTTTCTCAAGGGAGGAAAGACTTAACTCCAAGGTTTGGATGTAAGGCGATTTCACCATGTTGTCGATGGTGCGAATGCGTAGCTTTTCTCCGCTCTTTATCAAGGCAACCTCTTCATCGTTGAGGTAAACTACCTCCGAGGTATATTCAATAAGTGGGGTGGCATCCGAAGCCACAAACATTTCGTTGTCGCCAAGCCCAATGACCAAAGGACTGCTTTTTCTGGCAGCGATCAGCTGATCTGGATGGTCTTTGCTGATAACCACAATGGCGTATGCCCCAATTACCTGGCTTAATGCCTGTTGTATTGCTTCGAAGAGAGAGAACTCCTGGTTTTTGTAGATATCCTCAATGAGATAGAGGAGCACTTCCGTATCCGTTTGACTAATAAATTTATAGCCTCGCTCCTCTAAGGTGGTTTTGAGGGTGAGGTAGTTCTCAATGATGCCGTTGTGGATGAGTGCTAAATTTCCCGATTCAGAGTAGTGTGGGTGAGCGTTAGCTTCGTTAGGTTCACCGTGGGTAGCCCAACGGGTGTGGGCAATGCCGGTGTTTCCTGAGACCTCTTTCCCTTGAGTATAACGATCAAGGTCGCTGACCTTGCCCGGGGTCTTGTAAAGATTGAGTTGTTGCCTGTTCAAGAGTGCAATGCCTGCACTGTCATATCCTCGGTACTCTAGCCGGCGTAGTCCGTTTATTAAGATGGGGTAAGCTTCTCGATGACCGGTATAAGCAACAATGCCACACATAAGCGTTGGTATCAGTTTTTGATGGATGTAAATATAATGTTTGTACGGAAGCGTGAATGAGCAGAGGCTGTATCTTGAGGCTGTGTGCCATGGAACATAAGTCGTTCCGCATTGATGGCACCTCCGGAGATTACCAATTCAAGCCCTTTGTTATTGCCATTCCCATCAACAAGATCTTGTAGATATTTTGTGATCCTAAAGGTATAGCTTGTACTTGGTTTATGGTAGCTGCCCCCATAGTGGAAGGCGCCCTCCCTGTAGTCGGGGATCAATATCGCTTCATCCTCTTCGTTATACATGAGCACTTCCAATTGCGATGGCGGAGCGTAGGAGGTATCAGCGTCAAACAGTTCGATAATGAGTTTTGCTTCGTTGATGGCCGTCCAGCTATCGGGTTTCTCTTTGGGAATAGGGGGGACTCGGAAGAGGGTCTTCACTCCACCCAACCCTTGGAGATAGAGTTTTTCTTCTCCCAGGGTGGTATCACCCTCCAGTTGTTGTACAAAGAGGGGATCTCCCGTGCTGAAGTCGTGGTCGACCTCCAAATAGCGAGGAGTGAAAGTGCTACATCGCATGGTAAAGGTCGTGGTATCCTCGCTATTGTGGTAGTAAAGGACCACTTCTGATCGTAAACTTACCATGTTCATATCTAACAATGCCCCCTCTCCCGGTGTGGTGATAGGATGAAAGCGAAAGAGAAGTCCTTTCATAAACTCCGTGAAGGTGATATTATCTTTGAGATCGGAGGTATCTGCATCAAGGATCATCTGGCCGAATCCTGTGTTTAGCGGGATTCTTAGTCGTGCCCTTCCAAGCGTGGAGTCCGGATTTAACACACTGTCAGTGGGCATGGGGGTAAATGCTACGGAACCGACCGGGTTTGGCTTATGCTGACAGCGGCGGTTGGAGTAGTAGGTGCTGTCGAAGATGATCTTTTCATCCAACTCAAATACCTCCACCTGCTGGGTAGTGGCTATGTTTCCATAGTAGGTGCCGTAGTAATCCAGATAGGCAACGATACTGTCCGCTGTGGGAAAAATCCCAAAGTTGGGGTTGTTTCTTGTCATCCAGAGTGTGGCTACAAGATTGGAGGTAGTGGTTCCAAAAGTGGGATCACAAAACGATCCCATAACACTTACCGACCCCTCATCGGTTCGTATGGAATCAATGGGAACGGCATAAGCGATTAAGGGGAGTGTATCGGTATGGGCTACGTCGAGGTCGTTTTCGCCCATTAACTCAAGTCCGATTTTGCCGGGATCCTTTTTACAGGAAAACATAAAAACCATGAAGGCTATGGTCAAAAGAAGAAGAGCCCGTCGTTGTAATAGTGTGCTTTGAGTCATCGTTAAAATGTATCGTTTTCAATGCAAAGATAAAACTCCACATTAATCCTCCGCTGTTATGGACTCATAAAAAGCGTTAATAGCTTCAATATAGTTCTCTTCTTCTTGATAATCAAGGGTCTGTTTTTTGCTCTCTTTGGCAAAACCTGCTAGCTCTTCATTGATTTTTTCGGAGCCCATAATCAGCGCATCGGAGTAGGAGATGGCTCCCTTCATAAGGTTTATATAGTTGGGCTCCTGATAGAAGGCAAGATCCTTCTTTTTAATTCCGTCAAAGGCTAACTTCTCAGGTAACTTGAGGCTGAGCGTTTCTGTAAAATCATCATCGTATAGGGACGTGATGATACGGGTGTCCTGATAAAGTGGGTTTTCCCCATAAGCTGTTTTTAAGTAAAGCGGTGCCAGTGCTGCCATCCAACCGTGGCAATGCACAATGTCCGGTGGCCAACCCAGTTTCTTGACCGTTTCAAGTACGCCACGTGCAAAAAAGAGCATTCGTTCGTCATTGTCTTCAAAGAATTTGCCATCCTTTCCTTTGATGGTAGCCTTTCGGTGGAAGTACTCTTCGTTGTCGATGAAGTAGATTTGCATGCGCGCCGACTGAATGGAAGCCACCTTGATGATCAGGGGGTGGTCGTTGTCGTCGATGATGAGGTTCATGCCTGAAAGGCGAATCACCTCGTGGAGTTGGTTCCTCCGCTCGTTAATATTGCCAAAACGAGGCATAAAAGTACGGATCTCTTTTCCCCGTTCCTGTATGCCTTGTGGTAAAAATCTTCCAATTTTACTAATTTGTGTTTCAGGAAGATAAGGTGTTATCTCCTGGGATATAAAAAGAACTTTCTTTTTATTCATAATGGGACTGTTTGTAATTTATTGATACCGAACCGCAAAGATAATAAAAAAAAATCAATTCAATTCCAATCTCTTTTAAGAAAAAGTTTTCATTGGAGGATTTACCGAGGGGTAATCGCGGAAGAATAGGAGATAAGAATGGCGTGTTGATGGCGAGTCTATTTTAGCGTAGTATGCTTATAATTGATTGTTTGTTAGTTTGTTGTGATTATCCCGGAGATGTGATCCCCCTGTTTGCGATTAGCCAAACAGCTTTTCTTGTAAAGAGTAATGTGCTTCTGATTTGGTTTTAAGGAAAATAGCGTTTACCTTTGCACCCCTTTTTGTAAAATGTACATAGAGTGAATGTTCTAAGTAAATTTGAGATTCCTTTTAAGGGGTTGTCGGAAGGTACTCACCGTTATGAGTATGAGATTTCCGATTCGTTCTTTGATGCGATTGATGATTCGTATGTGGAAAGAGGGCAATTGACCGCCTTGGTGACGTTGGAGAAGCAGCACAACATGATGCAGATACAGTTTGCAATTCATGGTACTCTTCTGCTCACCTGCGATCGATGTCTTGACCCTTTTGAATTTCCTGTTGATATTCAGGAGACGCTTATTGTGAAGGTTGGAGAGCAGCGGGAAGAGGAGAGTGAAAATGTGCTTGTGATTGCTAATACGGAGTACAAACTGATTCTTTGGCATCACATCTACGAATACATCAGCTTGCAGGTGCCTTACCGAAAGGTACATCCTCTGGATGAGCGTGGGGAGAGTACTTGCAATGTGGCGCAGTTGAATCTTTTGCAAAAACTGAATGAGGAAAAACAAGCAGACCCCCGATGGGAAGCGCTGAAGAAGTTGAAATTTGATGACAAACAATAAATATTAACAGATAAAATAGACTTACCATGGCACATCCAAAACGTAAGATCTCAAAAACACGCAGAGACAAAAGAAGGACGCACTATAAGGCGGAAGTTCCTCAATTGGCCAAATGCCCTGTAACGGGTTTGGTTCATGAATATCATAGAGCTTATTGGGATGATGATGGCAATATGTTCTACAAAGGACAATTGGTAATTGAGGGGTCGGAAGCTCTTTAGTAGGCCTTCCGTTTTTTGAAAAATCTTCTCTCCCTCTTTGGCATAAAAGGGGTGGGGTGTGATGACCGTGATAGCCTTATAAGGGTTGTCGCGGTTTTCTTGTGTGTGGTCTTCGCGTTTTTCTTCGGAGAAAAGTGTTTTTTCTCACCATAAATTGTATTTTCGCGGACAAATATTGGATTTATGACACGTATTAGGGCTGCTATAACAGGTGTAGGTGGGTTTCTTCCTGAATATAAATTGACAAATGCTGAGCTCTCTACCATGGTGGATACCACCGATGAGTGGATTATGTCGCGAATAGGCATTAAGGAGCGACACATTATCAAGGAGGAGGGAGAGGGAGCCTCTTTTGTGGGTGAAAAAGCCGTTCGACAATTGCTTGAAAAGACTAATACCGCCCCCGATGAGGTAGAACTATTGATTTGTGCCACGGTTACCCCTGATATGCCTTTTCCCGCTACAGCCAATATTATTAGTGATAAATTGGGCATAAAAAATGCGTTTAGTTATGACCTTAATGCGGGCTGTTCCGGGTTTCTATATGCGTTGACTACCGCTTCCCAGTTCGTGGAGTCGGGTCGTTATAAGAAGGTTGTAGTCGTAGGTGCGGAGAAGATGTCCTCTATTGTGGACTATACGGATCGCGCCACTTGCTGTATCTTTGGTGATGGGGCAGGTGCTGTTTTGCTTGAACCTACTACGGAGGAGTTTGGAATTATTGATCATAAACTCCAGAGTGACGGGATGGGTCGTGTTCACCTGCATCAGGTGGCTGGGGGGTCTGTGAAACCCGCTTCTCATGAGACCGTGGATGCTCGTGAACATTTTATCTATCAAGAAGGACAACCTGTCTTTAAATGGGCTGTCTCCAAAATGGCCGATGTCTCCCTTGAAATTATGGAGCGAAATCATATTGCGCCAGAGGCCCTCAATTGGTTAGTACCCCACCAGGCAAATATGCGCATTATTGAGGCTGTGGCACGTCGTATGGGGATCAAAAAAGAACAGGTAATGATTAACATCGAGAAGTATGGAAATACTACCGCTGCTACGCTTCCCCTCTGCCTTTGGGATTGGGAAAAACAGCTGCATAAGGGGGATAATCTTATCCTCGCCACTTTCGGTGCCGGATTTACTTGGGGGGCTCTCCACTTGAAATGGGCCTACGATGCAGAATAAGTGCCCGTAAGGAATCACGTTATCTTCCCTTGTGTGTGGTTGCCGTCTGATTGAACGCTCTCCATGCATCATTTCGTTTTGGCCTGTGGTTGCAAAACAAAAAACTTCCCTTGAACATAAACTCGTGGTAACGAGTATCTGTTGTTTTTAATGGTTTGACTCTCTTCTTTTTGTCAAAGTCTTTTTTGTATCATTTATAGGAGTAGTTTGTTTTTTCTTCTTTTCTTTGTTTTTATTTAGAATGGTTCTAAATTTGCAGCATCTTATGAAGAAGAGAATAGGTGTGCGTTTTGTGCAGATATTTGCTTTGGTGCAGATGATGCTGGTGATTTCAATAGCATTGGTTAATGCGTTGTATGTTCATCGGCATATTCTTCCCTCTGGTGAGGTGATTATCCATGCGCATCCGTTTAATCAGGGTGATAAGAGTGAACCCTTTGAGAATCATACCCATTCTCGGAGCGAATATGTACTCTTTATGAGTATCTTCTATCTAACTTTTGTGGCCAGTTTCTTGCTCCTTTTTTTGCTCCTTTTATTTTGTACCAGGATTTTTGAGGAGTCCTTTCAATGGCCGGATTTTCTTCTCTCCTTTTTGAAGCATGGGCGAGCTCCTCCCATGGCTTTTTAGTTCTCGCAGGAAAAGGGCCAAGGTGCGGATGAGATCGAGAGCTAATGTTTAGTGGTTTTCAAGAGTAAGTGCTATCTCGTGTTTGTCCATAAAGTTAGCGTTTTGAGAAGAGGCTGTATGGAACGTTCGAATTGGAGGCTTGCGAAGGCTGAAATAGGTGAGTTTTCTGGGGTAAATGCGATGTGTTGAGCAAAGTCGAAAGAACCCTTTGGAAGAGAAGCATCACAAAGAAGTCGGACGTTATAGACAGACCCTATCTGAGATATTGATAATTAATGGGACTGTGGTATAGTAGAGGGCGCTTTCCTGCGGAAGCTATGTAACCCCTACGGGGTAAATCTTTTATCAGCAGAAATTTTTTAGTCATAAATTTAAAAAAAACGATTGTATGAAACATGTTTTTATTACGCTGGCAATGGTTCTGTTATCATTGTTTGCTGTAGCTCAGAAACAGAAAGATTCCGATGCGAACATCGTGGGTCATGTTATTCATAAAGGGGAACATCTCCCTTTTGCCAATGTCTATTTGAAGAATACGGCCATTGGAACAACGACCGATGCTACCGGTCATTTTCAACTTATTCACATGCCTGTTGGAGAGCAAGTTATCTGTGCTCGAATGATGGGGTATAAAGTGGCTGAGAAGCGTGTTGTTTTAACCTACGGTGAGACGCTGGAGGTTGTGTTTGAACTGGAGGAGGATGCTCTTGGCCTGGATGCCATTGTCGTGACCGGTGATCGTAATGAACGAAACCGTAGAGCCTCATCCGTGATTGTTAATACATTGACACCAAAGCTTTTTACGGCCACACAGGCGGTGTCGCTTAGCGACGGGTTAAATTTCTCTCCGGGACTGCGTATGGAGTCCAACTGCCAGAACTGTGGCTTTTCCCAGGTTCGTATGAATGGAATGGAGGGTCCCTATTCCCAGATTCTTATCAATAGTCGTCCCATTTTTAGTGGCTTAGCAGGGGTGTATGGCTTGGAGTTGATTCCTTCCAATATGATTGAACGTATTGAGGTGGTTCGTGGTGGTGGATCAGCCCTTTATGGGAGCAACGCCATTGCCGGAACCATCAACTTGATCTTGAAAGATCCCATTAATAACTCTTGGTCTGCCGGATTCAATTATGGTCTTTCTGGTGTTGGAATAGAGGATTCTGGGACTCCTGCCGGAGATATGAATGTAAACTTTAGGTTCAAGATAACTTTAGAGGGTTATTTCTAAAACTTTTAAGCAAAAGTAGGTATAAGTTTTTATTTCTACAATTATATCTAAATTCACATTCTT